>Ga0334722_10001318_pt1 | contig 31638 bp, 20 predicted proteins | sample C3_bottom_MG_FD_207210 | JGI IMG/M metagenome (GOLD analysis project Ga0334722, IMG submission 207210) | Sediment microbial communities from Yellowstone Lake, YNP, Wyoming, USA - C3_bottom | ecosystem: Environmental > Aquatic > Freshwater > Lake > Sediment | place: USA: Wyoming | collected... | reverse complement strand
AACTCGGCCCCGAAATAGACGCGGTCGTAGCCGCCTGCGGACTTACGGAGCGCGCCCAGCGATGTAGCATAATATGCTTTTTCTATTTTTGGCATTGTTTCTACTTCTTCTTGGACGCCTTGGCCGCGTGCCTTGCGTCGCGCATGTCCTTTCGCCTGTCCCACCATGCCGGGTCCTCCGTCGCGGTCAGTACCCTGCCCACTATTATCAGCTTGAATACGTCCTCGTCCTCGAAACGCTCACGTTCGACGTCGTGGGATAAGCCCCCTACGGTGGTCATCACCACCTCTTGGGACGGCATGCTTATCATGTATATTACCGCTACCGGCGTGTCGGGGGCGTAGCCTGAGCCCAGCTCGGAGACAAGTTCCTCGACGGTCTTGTTGTTCATGAACAGCACCATCGTGGACTGGTGCTTGGACAGGCTGGCTATGGTGTCCGGGCTTCCCGTGATGGTCTTGGGTGAGGTCGCTATGGTGGAGTGCGATACGCCCGGCAGGTCGAACGTGCGTTTGAGCGCCGCAGATGCCGCGTTCATCGCGCTCACGCCCGGCACCACGGATGCCGCGTCACCGAAGTAGTCTATCAGCGACTGTACGGGCGAGAAAATAGCAAGGTCGCCCGGCACGAGAAACGCCGCGTCCCGGCCCGCGTCCAGGAATGAGTCCACCTTCGCCACAAGCTCCCGGTGGTGGTAGTCGAACGGGTCGAACCACTCCTTGCCCTCGAGCTGTACCGCGTATGTGTCCTTGAAGAAGCCGGGCACAAGTACCAGGGACGCGCCTTTCAGAAGCTCCATGCCCCTGATGGTCATCAGCCCTGGGTCGCCGGGACCCGCGCCTATGAAATAGATACTGCCGCGATGTGTCGCCACTGTGGTTACCTGAAGGTCACGTCCTTGACCACGGCCCTTTTGGCCGTGTCTTTTATGCCGGCGGTGGCGCCTGTGAACTCGCAGCGCTCTACCCTGCCCTTCGCCGTCTCCTTGAACTCTATCCCGTACCACGGCCCGCTGGTGGCGTCCTTCGGGATAAACCTGATGGGCTTCTCCTTCGTGCCGGAGGCGACCAGGTTTCCTTTGACCACTATACCGTTAGTGCCGCCCTTCGACTTCTCGAACCGTACGACCGTACCAGGCTCGATAGTCAGGGTCACGTCCTCCGGGACCACGAGCGGCTTTACTATCAAGACGTCGCCGGTCAGGAGCATGTCTACAGGTACCTCGCCCCAGAACCGGTTCATAGCCGAGTGGCCGAAGGCAACGCCGGTAAAAACGATAATCAAAATCAAGGACAGGAAAAATCGTTTCAAGGCAAAACCCCTGCCACCTTTTTTGTAAAAAAGGTGGCCCCAAAAAACATTAGCCAATGAAATGCCAGAGAAAGCCCATGAAGACCGAACCCGTAAAACCTACAGCCATGTAGACGTAGAACACGCGCCTCTTGAACATCCCAAGCAGCGCGGCCATTGCCGGGATGGAGGTGACCGGCCCTGCCATCAGGAACGCGGCCGCGGGGCCGACCCCCATGCCCTGTCCCGAGTGCATCAGGCCCTTGACTATGGGGATGGAACTCAGGCCGTTTACGGGTAGAGGCAGGCCAAGCAGCGTGGCGTAAAATATAGACTGCGGCCCGTCGCCTCCCGCAAATGCAAATATCCAGTTGGCCGGTACGTAAGTCTCTATTATGCCCTGTATCAAAAGCGCTATCAGCACGTACTTGCCCACAATGAGCGTCGTGTCCTTGGCGCGCGCAAAGAAGAACGGGACCTTCCGGTCGGAAAGCACGGTGTCTAAGGGCACCACGTCCGGTTTGGCCGGGTCCACCTTCGCATCGCAGTAGCCCTTCCTCGGCCTGCCCGAAAACGCGTCCTCGTCCAGATATCCGATGCTGGTAAGGTAGCGCGTGAGGAAGCCCGCGAAGAGCCCCATGAATAGAGCGCCCGCTACCTTTGCGGCGGTAAGGGAAAGGCCGAGCGCGCCGTAGCTGATCATTATGGAAGACGGGTCGGCAATCGGCGAGGCTATCAGGAGTGCCATTGCCGGGGCCAGCGGCGAGCCGGACTCTACGAGCGTAACTACTATGGGGAGCACCCCGCACGAGCAAAGCGGCGAGAAAACGCCCGCGAGCGCGGCCAGCACTATGACCAAGGCGCCACCCCGGTTAAGGACCACCCAGAACCGCCTGTCGAGCTTGTAGGTCTTGATCAGGGCGGAGAGCGCTATGCCTATTATAATGTACGGGCCCATTTTCATGAGCCCGTCTTTGACTACCCCGAGTATGCTGTTAATTCCTTCGTACATCTAACTCCCTGCCGTCTGTTTTAGTGCGCGGTGCCTTGGGCGGTGAACGTGGCGAGCGGCATCCTCTTCGCGTTCGAGTGCACATAGGCCGACTCGACGAAGTTGCCCGCGGTCGTCCTGGGCATAATCGTAATTTCCATCACCCTGGTCTCGCCCGGCTTTAAAAGCAGGTCCAATTTTGAGGTCTTGCCGGGCTCGGCGGTGCACTTGTCGAGCGCGGCCTTGATGCCCGGGCTAGTCTGGACCTCGTTTATTGTGAGGTCGAGCTGCCCCACGTTGGTTATCTTTATATCTCTTTTGATATTGCCGCCCTTGGGAAGCTCCAGGCTCTGCACCAGGTACTCGCTCAGGGCTATCTCCGGGGCAGGCGGCGCCTTAACCGTGCCGGTTATGCTTAGAACCACGGACGGGTTCGCAGGGTCGTTCGACATCACGGTTACCGACTTGTGCTGCGGGCCGCTGGCGTTGTGGGAGTTGTAGACCGCCTCGACCGTCGCCGTCTCGCCGGGTGCAATATTTTTGTTGCTTATCTTGGCCACCGTACAGCCGCAGGAGGGCTTGGCGTCGTATATTATCAGGTCTGCGCTACCGGAGTTCTTTAATAAAAAGACCGCCTTGGGCGTCGCACCCTCGTCCACCGTACCGAAATCGAAAGACGGAGGGCTGACCTCTATCTTCGGGTTTTTTGGCGCCTTGTCTTCCGCGAAGGCAAAGCCCGTACCAAATAACACGAAAGCCAAGACAGCCGCCAGTCCTGTAAATGCAACCGCACACCTTCTAACCATTTTTCTCCCTCCAGGACGATGTTTATGTGACTATGCCAACCCAACAGAAATCTGACCTGTATAGATTATCATACCGTATCCAAATATGCAAGAGCCGGGCCAACGCTACCCGTTGACAATAACGGCGGGAAATGTTATCCTACGCCATGGTTTATTCATTAAGAAAATTGTACCTTGTCGGAATATTCTTCACTCTTATAATCACCCTGACCGTACCGGCGTACGCAGACAAAATCAGCGGGCTGAGCGATTCGAGCGGAAAGCCGCCAAGGGTCTTTTTGTTTGAGCAGCCCCATGAGGCCCTCAAGACCTGGGTGAAGGACGGGGAAAAAGACCGGGTTCTAATCATTTTCAGCGCCGACCTCAGCCTTGGCCGCATGGACCCAAACGACTTGCTTGGGTCAAGGGACCTTGCTTCGGCGAACAAGTGGGACCAACTGCTTGCCAGGGACTTCCCCACCGTTGCAAAATACCCTATTAACGCACGGAATTACCTCTATTTTGCCCACGAGGCTGGGATAATCAAAGAAATCTACTGGGTGCCGCCTACAAAATCATCCGTCGGAGCGATGTCCCTGGACGATTATAAGAATACTCTGGAGTCCCAGGGTGCGCTGAAATCCGACTTGGATTCTCTTAAGCAGGACGGGGTTTCCATAAAGGGTACTATCGGGGGTGTACCAGTGATGATATACTCCCTAAAAGACCTCCCCGCCCTTGGAGAGGATGCCCTTGTCGTGTTCGACGTGTCGTTTTTCGCGGATTTATATGAGAACGAGGTAAAGACGCCCATACTCGACATGTTTTCGGGGGTTTTCTCCACCATAGAGTCCAAACACATACCTGTTTCGGAAGCGGTCGTCTCCTACTCTACCGTACTGGGCTCCGCCCCCCTCGAATTACGATACGTAGGCGACTATATCTTCACGTACCTGAAAAAACCCGCCAGCGTCTCGAACAGGCCGCCCAAAGCCTGGGGGCTTCACTCAACGGCCCTTTACTACCAGTCTTTCTATCAGACGGACCAAGGCATTGAACTTTACAGACAGGCAATCAAGCTTGCCCCCAAGGATGCATCTTTGAGGTATGACCTGGCCAGGACATATTTTTCTTCAAAAGACAACGGCCTCGCCATAACAGAGCTTAACCGTGCCGTCTCCCTTGACAGACACTATTACATCGCATATATAACGTATGGGAACGACTTTCTGTCCAGACGCCAATTCGCAGTCGCCGAGTCATTATTTAAGGCTGCCGTAAAGGCCAACCCCAAAGACCCGAGGTGCTGGGACGCGCTTCGGGCCTATTGTCTGGAGACCAGGGACATCAAGTGTGAAACAAGGGTCGTCAATAGATTCATCGCCCTAGGCTACGACAACGCGACCGACTACGCCGCATACGCGGATGATTTCCAGCACCTTGGAAGGCATAACAAGGCCATCGAACTATTCCAGAAGGCATTGTCAAAGGTGGCCGCGCCTGACGCTGCCACGAGCAACGATATACTGCTGGGCCTCGCATATTCATACGAGCAGACCCGGAGGTTCGACATGGCGGTCGATTGCTATGAGCGCGCCCTGGCAACAACTAACGACCCGCACCTGAAGGGTCAAATAACCGAACGCATGGATGCCCTGAAGAACCCCGCCGGACCGGTCCTGAACCCTGGCAGGCTTTTTTAGACCCCGCCTATATAATCAGTTAGCAAGACAGCAACTATACCGAATTACATTATGCTCGAATGGCACGACAGTTTTTTGTCAGGCATGCGACATGTCGGCATGAGTTTCCGCCACAAAAAAAGCCCGCCCCGATAGAGGGCAGGCCTTTAAAATTCGGAGCCGTAACGGGCAGTTAGCACGGATGCACGCTCGAGCTTCCGACAACCACGGGTTTCACATACTTTATCTTTCTCATCCATTCACCCCCTTTCCATAGAATATAGAAGTACATTGCAAGAACAGTACCATCATAGATGCCGCCCTCATGCAACATTTAGGGGGCCCTGTCTATGGTTTTACCCCTTCAAACGTTATATCTAAATATAGCACAAAATCCCAGGCAGGGCGCGGACTTTTCCAATCGCTTCATTTCTGACGGCTTATTGAAACGACAAGGGCCGGTGGCATAAATGCCACCGGCCCTTGCAGTTTTACCATACAATATGCGTTCTTAGCAGGGGTGGACGCTCGAGCTGGCCACCACTTTCGGTGCAGTGTACTTTATCTTCATGGCTTACCTCCTTTCCGTTTACAGTCTGATGTTCGATTTTATATTCCGGGAGCCCCTCGCAGGGCTCCCGTCATGCCCTTTATTACCAAGGCGTCTTGTTGTTCCAGCCGCCCGGATAGTACGTGGATGAGCCGTTGGTGTAGCTTATCTTCGTGCTGTGGCAGGCCACGTTTCTGACAAGCGCGCCGGGAAGCGCCGCGCCGGCCGTGCCGGGCAGTGTCGTATTGTCCGCGACATAGCCCATGTCCGTATGCGCCGTGCCCACGTTGTCGTTGTCCAGGCAGTTCGTCTTCATCAGCCTCGGGAGCCTGGATACGTGCGGCGTATGGCACTTGGAGCACGGGAACTGGTGGTACGTGGCCTGTATCGTGCCCGATGTAGCCTGGTTGGTGCCGTCGACGCCCCAGCGGTAGTAGTGCATGCGCTGGCCTGTACCGGAGTTCGGGTCGCTCGTGGTACTGTTACCAGGGCTGGCGGGACCTGGTCTGCCCGCGCTCGAGTTGTTGTACCACATTTTGTGCATCCCGAAATCCGCGAGCTGACTGTCAGTCCCCCAGTTCTGCGCACGCTTGAAGAGGTCCACCGTGATGCTGCCCAGCGCCATTACGGTCTCGTGCGGCTTGGTCACAACCCTGCCCGTCGTGGTGGCGAGGTTGGCCGAGGTCACGTTGCTGAGCGCTATGGCGGTGGCGTTGGTCCTGGACCATGCGTGGCACTGCAGGCAGAGGCCTGCGAAGTTGCCCGGCCTCGCGTTTGCGTTCCTCGTCGACATGTTAGCAAACGGCATGTTCTGGCCATAACCCTTAAGGGTGTTCGACCCGAACGTGTTCTCGTCTATGAAGTAGCCGTTCCAGCCCTCGTACTGGGTTACTGCCGTATAGCCCGCGCCGTATGCTCGCGCCGGACCCTGGCCGAAGCCGCCGCCCTGCACGGCCACGACGTTGTAGCCGGGTACGTAGGAGCCTGTCCTGAAGTCAGGGTTGGCCCTCGGGGCCGGGCCGCCGACCGCCCTGGTGGTGGTCGTATTCGAGGTGCCGCCTGCGGTATCGTCCCAGAGCCTTACAGCCGTGCTCCAGCCAGCCGGGTTCGTCGTCGTCTGGTATGCGGTGTAGTCGTTGGCGTTCGTGATGCCGGTCAGCCTGGCGTTGCCGCCGTTCATCGTATCGGTCGTGTAGGTGCTCCTCGGCGCACGGTCCTCCTTGTACGGGGAGGCCATCCATGTGCCCTTGAGCGCGGGCACCATATACTGCGGCGTTACGGTCCCGCTGGCGAGGAACGTCCAGGTGTCGTCAACGGAGTACGTGCCTGTGGGCAGCGTCACCGTGAGGCCGTTTGTGGCGGTAGCGGCCGTGCCGAAGTTCACCAACGCTGTCCAGTTCTTGCCTCCGTTGCCCGAGACCTTGTACTGGGTTGTGCTGGCCACCTGCACCACGTAGATGCCGGTGTTCGCGATCGTGTTGGTGTAGGTGCCGGTATATGTCGGCACGTTGGTGCTGGCGGATATCTTCAGCGTCCTGACAGGCTTGGTCACTGTCGTCGTGGAGCCCGACACACCGTGCGGGTCGTGGCAGGCGGTGCAGTGGCCGTTTATTACATTACCCATGTTGCTCACGCCGGCCTGTAGGTGGCTGAGCGAGTTGCCGAAATGGCCGCCCTTGAAGTTGCCGTCCTTGTACGCGAAGCTTCCGCGCCATACGTCGCCGGTGGACCAGCGGGTGGTGCTCCAGTTGCTCCAAACCCTCGTGTTGCCCACCCTGTCGTAGTAGTTGCCGGCTACCGTCCTGCCCTTCGGCAGGCCGAAACTGGTGTATGTCTTCAGTGCGCCCGTTACGTCGCCAAGGTGGCAGTCGAAGCAAATGTCGGCATCGGAGCCGAATACGTTCTTGGTGCCGGCGCTTCCGCCCGCCGCCGGGACGTAGCCGTTCCTGTTGACCAGTATGCCGCCGTTGGCGTTCTGCGACGTATAAGACGTGCCGCCCGTGACGGCCGAGCCGTGCGAGTTGTGGCAGTCGAAGCATGCGACCGGCCTGGTGGCCGAGTACGTGGCGAACGAGGCCACGCTCATCACTATCTTGTTCTTGCCCGGGTTACCGTGCGGGCTGAACGACTTGGTCACTGTGTCGTCGGGTACGACGTTGTAGTTGGCGGAGTTGAACTTACCCCAAGGCGTCGTGCCGGCGTTGTTGTACTTGCTGTCTATGGAGTTGCCGTCCCATGAGTAGTTCTCCGGGGTAAAGCCGTCGTGGAACGGTGTAGCCGATGCGTTCGTGTCGTTGTGGCAGCCGGTGCAGAACGCAGTCAGCACGGTGTTGTTCTTGGTGCTCCTGATGAGCGCCGAGGTGCTTATCACACTAAACGTGCCGTTGGTGCCGGCGGCCGGGAACGCGGCGGTCCACCGCTTCAGGTAGACCGGGTGGCCGGAGACGCCGGTATGGTAACCGGAGGTCGAGCCGTCCGCGTAGTTGCCCTCCGCGTGGCAGGCCGCGCAGTCCTTATTCGTCACTGCCGCCCATGCGCCGACTATATGGTGCGAGGTCATGCCGAAGTCGGTCGCGGCGATACGCCTCGTGCCCGTAGCGGCCGCATGGCAGCCTACGCAGCCCTGGCCGGTGCCGCCCCAACGCCTCGTGCCACTGTGGCAAGGTGCGAGGAGGCCGCTGCAGTACTTGTTTACGCTGTCGTAGGTGCCGCCGACATCGGGACGGAACCTGATCTGGCGCGAGCCGTCTATGTGCTTGGTCGTGTTGGTGGATATGTTGCCCAGCACGTTGACCGTGCCCCAGTGGCACATCGAGCAACTTGCCTGAGAGGACACATGGTTGCTGACGTAATGGCCGTTGTAGCTGTGCCTGTCGGCCGTGGACACGTTTGAGTAGTTCGGCTCGCCGTATGTTGTCCCAACACCGTGGCAGCCGTTGCAGCCTATTGCCGTGCCGCCCCAGGTCATCTTGTTGTACGTCGGGGTTACCGCCTGGCCGGAGCTGTGGCAGTACACGGTCCTGCAACCCGAGACCGTGCTGCTGTAGTTGCCGAGCGGGTTGGTGGCGTCGAACTTCACGGTCTTTGTGCCGTTGACGTGGTTGGCGGAGTTGCTTATAGTCCTGTCCGCGCTTACCGTCGTGTTGTGGCACTTTACGCAACTGAAGGTGGCCAGGTTCGCATCCGTGTTGTTGACGTGCGCGGTATGCGAGCCGGACGCCATGATGTTGCCCACGCCTGCCGCCTTGTTGCCGTTGTGGCAGAAGGTGCAGGTGGCGTTGGCGTTGGCCGTGCCCCAGGTCGGGACGGTCTTCGGGGCCCCGCCGTTGCCGTCGCTGTGGCAGTACATCGTGCAGGTCGCGTTCGATACGTTGCGGCCGGACGAGTCGGGGCCTATGTTCGTCCCGCCCACGGTATAGGTGGGTCCGGGAAGGCCCTTGTACGCAGGCGTCGAGGTGTTGGCAAACGATACGTATGCGGCCGCGTTCGTGCTCGCGGGGCCGGACGCATGCTGTGCCGGGTTATGGCAGTTGTAGCAGCCGAAGTTGTACGTGGTGCCGCTCGAGCTGTTCTTGCCCGTCATGTCGCCCGAGTTGTGCTTGGCGTGGCTGCCCTTGTCTATCGGGGGCGACACGTGGCAGGTGGCGCAGGTCGTGGTGCCGACGCCCCATACCGGGGACGCGCCGGCGCCGTGGCAGTAGGTGTTGGTGCAGGTGTTGTTGGCAGTCGCCGGGGACTTGCCGTCCCAGAGCGACGTCTTGTTCCTGTAGCCGCTGTAGTAGCCGCCGGCTGCGGTATGCGTACCGATACCGTTGTTCACGTGGTTGGACGTGTATACGTCAAGGTATCCGTTGGTGTGTCCCACGGTCCATTTGGTGGTCGAGGTGACGTTGGCCGGTACCTTATAGTTGTAATGGCATATGGCACAGGCCTTCCTGTCTGCCGTGAAGGTGTGCTTGTCATGGCTCTTTGCGGTGGTCGGCGGCATCGCGTGGCAGTCCGTGCAGTTGCTGACCGATGAGTCGCATGGTATGCCTGCGAGCGTAGTTACGGTGCCGGCCATCTGTACTGTCGGGCCGCCGGTTACGCCGTCTGCGTCTGCGTATGTCGCCCATATATAGTATGGGGTGCTAGGCGTCAGGCCGGTGATGGTGCAGTTCCTGGGCGACGCGCCGGTCACGTTGTTACAGTTGGACGTGGTCGCGGTGCCGACGTTGTTGACCGTATTGTAGAGGAACACGCAGTTGCCGTTGGCGTTGGCGTCGCCGGTAAGGGTCGCCGACACGTTTATGGCAGTTGTCGAGGCGGCGCTTCCAGTCACCGTACCAACGGTAGTGCCGTTGACCGGGCCTGAGGGCGTGGTCACGGTGCCGGCCATCTGGATGTAGGTGGCGCCATTAAGGCCGTCGGGGTCTGCGTAGTCTGCCCATATATAGTATGTTGTATTCGCGGTCAGGCCGGTGATGGTGCAGGCCCTCGGCGACGCGCCGGTCACGTTGTTGCAGGCGGCCGACGTGGTCGCGCTCGCGTAGGTGTTCACAGTGTTGTACTTGAACACGCAGTTGCCGTCTACATCCGAGTTGCCGGTATAGCTGGCCGTCACGTTAACCGAGGTGGATGAGGCCGCCGCACCGGTAACAGTGGCGCCGGTGGTTATGGTGCGGGTGTTGGTGGTCGTTACCGTACCTGCCATCTGTACCGAAGGCCCGCCGGTCACACCGTCGGGGTCCGCGTAGTCCGCCCATATATAATAGGTGGTGTTCTGGGCCAGGCCGGTGATGGTGCAGGACCTGGGCGACGCGCCGGTCACGTTGTTGCAGGAGGCCGCGGTCGTCGCGGTTGCGTAGTTGTTCGTCGTGTTGTATTTGTACACGCAGTTGCCGTTTGCCTCTGCGTTGCCGGTATACGTCGCGGATATTGCCACCGAGGTGTCTGTCACCGTGCCGGAGGTCACCGTGCCGACCGTCGTGGGCGTACCGGCTACGCCGCTCGCGACCACCGCCATGAACTTGCCCTGAATGTCAAGGCCCGAGCGGAGCGTGCCACCCGAGGTAGTGCCGGTGCAGCTGGTGGCCGTATAGTCTTCTATGAGGTTCGTGTGCGTCGGGTCGCCGAATAAAGCATCTATGTTATACGCTGTCTGTGTTGCCGGCGACGGCGGCGTGACGTTGACTGTAATGGAGTAGGTCTTGTCGCAGTTGGTGCCGCTCGGGCCGAAGGCAGTACCCGCCCCGATGGTGCCCACATATGCGTATACGTTCTGCCCGTTTATCAAGGCGGAGCCGGGTGTCCCGGGAGGCACAGTGCCTGTAAAGCATGTGCTGACGGCGCTCGTGCTGTTTACAGTCCAGCCGGCCGGGAAGGTGATACGGAGTATTTTGTCACGGCCTACGCTCGGCAGGACGCTGGCGTTGTCAACATAGTCGTACCTGGCCGTGCCGCTGGCCGGGCTCATGGGTATCATGAAGGTGAATGTGAGGTTAGTTGCGACACCGGCTGTCAGCGGGGTGGTCTCGCCAAAGCTGTAGACCGGAGCTGCTGCGGTACCGGAATATACAAACGCGCCCGTGGCATAAGCCCTGCTCGTCCAATTTACGGAGTTGGTGGCCGTCGGGTTGGCACCGCCGTCGTTTACTGTCGCCACCATATTATAGTCCGCGGTGGTGGCGACGCCGGTTGTGCAGAAGACATCGCAAAAGAAGGTCTTAGTAGAATGTGCGGGAACCGTGTACGGGCCGGTCCAGGTTATGGTATCGTTGTTGACCACGGGGAGACCAGGGCCCGACTCCCCAGCGGTTACGGTACCCCAGCTAAGCGTTGCGGTGGCACCGTGAACAACGGTAACCGTCGAAACCGTCATTGACGAAGCGCCGTCGTTGTAATAGATGACGGCCACTTTCTTTTCAAGACCGCCTGCGCCTGCATAGTTGGGCCAGTTGCCGGGCGAGACCAGCCTTACGCTCGGCGCGGCTAACGCCGAATACGGCGCAAGCAGTCCCATCAGTATCGCCACCAGCAAAAGTCCGAAGAGTTTTGTAGACGTCCTCTTGTTTCTCATTTTTTCCCTCCGAGTACCTAAAAGGTTTGCAATCTTGTTAAGCATCGATTTATTCCTGTATATGTATTGTTTTAGTGCAACCATCAAGAACTTGGGGATATGCCGGGTTACCCGGCAGTTCCCGAAACCCTCGATATACAAAACCTGGATTCCCGTTTTCACGGGAAAGACGAACTTGAAGCAACGCTCGCCCGGTATTTTATGGAAGGGGGCCTCCGCATGGGAGGTCCCCCCTCCTTAATGCCTCATTTTACCCGTCATCGACCGACCTGCATTATACCTTCAAAGTTGCCCCCGGTTCAAGGGGAAACCGCAGGTTTAGTGCAGCGGCGCGCAGTCCCAGTTCAGGGAGGTGCCGTAGTGGCACTTCACGTTGGAGCATGTCCTGGTGGACGTGTTGTAGCTCGCGGCCGAGCCCTTGAAGTTGTACTTCGTGTCTATGCCCACGTTGACGTTGGCCCTGGTGACGGTGCCCACGCCCTGGTTGTGGTTGGCCGGGGTGTCCATGCCGCCGGTCGCGTGGCAGGTCTTGCAGGGATACCCGCGCGTAACCACGTGCATGTAGTGCGCGCCGCCCGCGCCTGAGTACTCCTCGAAGGTGCGGAACTGGTTTGCCGACGTCCAGTTCCTGTAACCGGGCGCTCCGGTTCCGGCCTTTACGCCGTCTTTCTTGCCGTGACAGTCGGTGCAGCCCGCGGCCCCCCATCCCAGGACGACGGTCGAGGCTACCGTGGAATGGCAGTATACGTTGGTGCATGTCACGCCGGACGAGTTGAAGACCGCGTTGGTGGTGCCGTTCGCGCCCTTTCCGCCGTTACGTGAGGCCCAGACCAGGTTTACCTTGGCGTTCCTGGACTTCACCGGGAGCGATATCTTGCCGCTTGCGCCCTGGCCTGTTGTGGAGTGGCCGAGGAACACACGGCTCCCCACCGCTGCCGCAGGGTCGGGGAAGCGGTGGCAGTCGTAGCAGTATATGTTAGCGTCTGCGCCTGTAAGTATGTTCGTGTCCAGTTTGTAGGCCTGCATGTGCCTCTGGTGGTGCTTGTTGGCGTTAGTCGAGCTGTTGCCCGCGAAGCCCGACGCCGACTGGGACGGCGTGCTGTGGCACTCGTTGCACGCCATGTCGGTATCATTCCACTTGGGCGCGGCGTACGCGCCTACCTTGACCTTCTTGGTCGGGCTGAAATACGTGGTCTTGTTGCCGAAGGTGTCCGCCGAGTTGTTGTGGCAGGCCTGGGTGCATGTGCCGGTGCCCTGAGTGCCGCCCTTCGTGTAGCCGACGCCGGTAACCGTGACGTTCTGGAACGCGGTGCTCAGGTTCGCACGGTTCGCGAAGGTGGCGTCTTTAATATGCGTCATCGGTACGACGTCGGCCTCGTTGTTCGGGTGACAGTTGGTACACGTGATGGTGCTCGTGTTGTTCGTTACCTTTATAGTGGAACTGTAGTGCTTGTACGCCTTGGCCGCGTCCACATGAAGGCCGGACGGCGCTACAAGGCCTATCGCGCCTTTCCTGAAGTGGCAACGGTTGCAGTCCCTCGTGCCGCCCCAGATATCGTATGACTGGTTCGCATGGCAGTTGCCGGAGCACTGCCTCGACCCCGATACATATCTCAGCCCCGGTGAGCTGCGGTCGAACGAGGTAATTTTCACGAAACCGTCGATGTGCGCCAGGCTCGGGTAGCCAGTGCCAGCGACATTGCTGCCTGCATGGCACCGGTCACAGGTGGCGACGGTGGCGGTCGAGTGCGCGGGGTGGTTCTTTATCGTAGTGCGGCAGGCCAGCCTCTCGTTGGGCGGCATACTGTGGCAACCGCCGCAACTGATCGCGACCGCGTAAGCCGGGGTCGGGCCGGACAGGCCCCCGAAGAGCACCAGCCCAAGGATGAGGGCGACCAAGCCCACGGGCAACCCCCGCCTTATATCACTCGTCCTGTTGGTGTATCCCATTTTATCCTCCTGTAATAGTAAGCCGTAACCCTTTTGAATTCCATATTCTTGTTTATGTTTCATCTGTATCCCTGACAGGGACCGCAAAAGGCTTTGCCGTTTGTGTCCCCTGTGAGAAATACAGCCCTTTGTGCCCCGTCCCGTGAAGGACGGGGCACAAAGGCTGCTTAAGTTACCGGTTTACCACCAGTTCGGCGTAACCTTGCCGCTGTGGCAGTCCACGTTCGAGCAGGTCACGTTCGAGCCGGACGTAACCACGGTGATCGTGTAGTCGCCGCCACATGCGTTGTGGCCGCGGCCCGTGGAGATCACGTTCCTGGTACCGTTGATGTGGTTGGCCTTCCAGGTGCTGTATACGCCGGTGCCCTTGTGGCAGAGGCCGCACTTGTTTGTGTCGTTGCAGACGGTCGAGTAGTTGTCGGTCGTCTTGTTGTACGTCGCGTTGTCCCTCAGGTGCGAGTTGGTCGCAACTGCGGCGGCGTACCTGACGAGATGCCCGTTGCCCGCGGCCCAGTTGGTCGTGGAGTTCGGGTACGCATGGCAGGTCGTGCAGCCGTTACCGGAGCTGCCCCACTGCGGGGTCGACGAGCCGTCGCCGTGGCAGCCCACGCCGGAGGTGAAGGTGCAGGTGTCGGTCGTGCCCGCGGCCCTGGTTATAACCATGCCGGTGCGGCTGACCGCAGCGTTGTCGGATACGATCGGGAACGCGCCGCCGTGCGATGCGTCAACCGGAGCAGCGCCGTGGCAGTCCGTGCAGAGCTTGCCCGCATCAAAGTGCTTGTTGTGCGAGTAGCTGAGCGCGCCGGTGCCGGTGTTGCCCGCGCTGGTCGGCGCGGCGTTGTAGTAGTGGCACATGTCGCAGTTCATAGCCGCATTCCACGCCGGGGTCGACCTCGGGTGGCAGGAGCCGGCGCCGCAGGTGTCGGTCGAACCGGCACCCCTGGTCACGGTCATGCCGGTACGGGAGACCGTCGCGTTGTCGGAGACGACGTTTGTACCGTCGGAGGCGTGCGGGTATACCTTCTTGGTGCCGTCGTCGGCCTTGCCGTTAAGCCAGAGGTCGCCCGAGTTGTCCGGGTGGCAGTTGTTGCAGCCCGCGTTGGCCGCAGCGTTCATCGCCGAGTAGCCGGAGATTGTGGCGCCGTTCCTCACATGGCCGCCGTGCGCGCCGGAGAGGGTCGTCGTCGCGTTCTCGGTCGAGTCGTCGTGGCAGGCATCGCAGTTGAGCTTGATGCCGCCGGACACAGTCGCTGTGTAGTTGCCCCACTTGGCCGTGGAGGCGTTCTTCTTGTGACAGGCGTTGGTGCAGGTGTCGGTCACGAAGTTATAGTCGAGGCCGGGGGCCATCGCGCTGGCATTGCCGGTGACGTTCACATAGCCGTTGATGTGAATGAGCGTCGGGGCCTTCGCGGTCGTCGCAGTGTGGCAGTAGCTGCACTTGCCATAGCTGGCGACTGTCTTCTTGAATGTGAACGAAGAGTAGTTCACGTGCGTGCCGTGCAGGCCGCGGCCCAGGTTGTTGCAGGCGTCGGCCGCGAGCGGGTTCGGGTCCTGCGTGGCGGTGGTGCCGTGGCAGCCGCCGCAGGGGTTCATCGCGGCGGCGGAGGCCATGCCGGCAAACGCCAACGTCATGGCCGTCGCCATTACCGCTGCGAGTACGAATCTGAATTTAGACATTTACTCCTCCTGAATGTTTGAGAAATCTCCTGATTTCTCCCAATTTGACTGCTTGCTTCACTTAAACCCTAAAAATCTTTTCTAGCCTTGTTGTCAGCCCTCCTTTCGGATATAGTTTAATAGTTCTCTTGTCGTACTTTTAGTGCTCAACTTTTTACCACCAGTTCGGCGTCGTCTTACTGCTGTGGCAGACCACGTTGGTGCAGGTGACGTTCGAGCCGGATGTTGTCACGTTTATCGTGAAGTCCGTGCCGCTGCAAGCCGCCTTGCCGTTTGCCTGCATATTTACTGCACTGTTCCTGTGGTTGGCCTTCGTGCCGTAATGGCAGAGGCCGCACTTGAGGTTATCCGTGACCACCGACGAGTAGTTGGAGGCCATGGTGGCGTCGTCGTTCGCGGCCGTGTTGTAGCCGGTAGCGGGCAGGTGCCTGTTGACCACGCCGTCGAACCTGACCAGGTGGCCGTTGTTGCCAGACCATTCGTTCCCGGTTGTCGGGAACTCGTGGCAGGAGCCGCAGGTCCTCGGGCCGCCCCAGACCCTGGTCCCGGTCGTGCTGTGGCAGTTGACGTTCGTACAGGTGTCGTCGGCCGTGTTCGTCTTGCCTATTGTGCCGCCATCGCTGAACGTGCCGCCGCCCCAGAGCGCCGTGTCTATGAATGCCGTGTTCAGGCTCTCCGGGTGCGTCCCGCTGCCGTTCTTCGCACCGTGGCACTTTGCGCAGAGCGCGGCGCCGGTAAGCCCTATATAGCCCTGGTGGGCAAGGTGCTTATCGCCGGTCGTGTCGTTCCAGCCGGTCGGGAACGGGTCGCCCGTCGCAGGGGGCTGGCCGTGGCAGGTAGTGCAGCCACCACCCTTGAAGCCCGACGCGTGCTTGTGGCAATCGAGGCAGTTAAGCCCGGTGTTGTGGCCCTGGCCCGCCGGGGCGTTGCTCGACAGGTGGAAGGTCGTGGCCGAGTGGCAGGCCTCGCACAGGCTGGAGCCCGTGTCGTTGCCGAAGCTGTTGGCGCCTGAGAAGTTCTGGAAGTTGATGGTCTTGCCGTTTATCGTGTTCCTGATGAGCATTATGTTGTTGCTGCCGTGCGTCGTGTGGCAGTCGAGGCAGACCGTAGCGGTCGAGTGCTTGGAGCCGTTATGCTTGTTTACGGCACCCTGTGCTGTCGTCGAGTAGCCGTCCAGTATCGTCTTGTGGCAGTCCGCGCAGAGGGTCGAGCCGTCCGCGTTACGAAGCAGGTCGCCGTCCTTCGATGCCGACCTGTGCGGGTCGTGGCAGGCGGTGCAGAGCACCCTGTTGCCAACCCCGGCCGTGTACTCGAGGAATACCTCGGAACTCGCGGCGGGCTTTATGGTGTCGTTGAGGCCGGCGCCGTGTCCGAATGCTATCCTGTTCGGGTGGTGGCTTACCGCCCCGGTGCCCGGCGCATGCGAGGCCTGCGTGCTGACGCGGTCGTCGTGGCAGTCCACGCACATCGCGTTCTGCGCGTTGGTCGTGCGGAAGTACGGCTGAGGTATCTCAACAAATATATAGGCGGTAGGCGACTGGGCGGTCTTAAAGGTGACAGTCGCAGTGCTGTAGTCGTAGGTATACTCGGAGGGGTCGACCAGGTACTGCTTCCTTATCTTCTTCTTCTGGACGGTGGACCAGGCGTTGTTGTCCCTGTAAACCATTATATAGTGGCCGAGGTACTGCTTGGTGTTAGAATAACCGGTTATGTGATAGTTTATGTTGTCTACGGAAGTGTCCGTATCGGCGACCTCACGGATTACCGAGGAGCTGAACGCAGGCACGTTCGTCTCGCTGTTCTTGGACATGCCCTGGTGGCAGGTCTGGCAGAGCACCTTGCCGCCCGGCTCATGCGTGCTCATGGTGCCCGCTGCCGGGGTCTTGGTGCCGGCGCCGCGGTTGACGCCCTTCCAGCTGTGGGAGTCGCCCTTGTAGCTGCCAGATATGAGTGCACCGGTATTGTTGATGTAGGCGTTGGTCGAGGCCTCGCCCACGTTTCTGTCGTGGGCCTCGCCCGTCGCGTTATGGCACGACAGGCAGAAGTTGGTGTAATCTTTGGTTATGTCCAGCCCAAGGCTGGTAGGCAGGAACTTTGGAGTAGAAGCATATGTATGGCAGGCGCCCGTGTTGGTGCCGCCGCAGCCGGATACATAACCACCCGCGCGGTAACCGCCGTGCGAGTTATTGGGGTCACCGGAGGCAGTAGTAGCCCAGCCGACTCCATAAGTCCCCAACAAAACCGCCAGTGCGACTATCACTGTCAAGTATGTCCTTTTCATATCCACACCGCCTTTTCTCTAAGTGTTAATCCTTTAGAAACCTTATTAATCTTGATTATGGCCTTATTAGTATTAACTCAACAAACTCACTGAGTTACGCTTTAACTGAACCGCATGCCCATAGGGTATACTATGTATATGCTTAATGAATATACCCTACACGCAACTAACCTATACTACTGATAAACCACTATTATATGAGTGCAACAACCGTACCGTTTTGAGTATGGCCGACGTCAACTGCATAAAAAAAGAATGGCCTCCGTCGCAGTAAAAACATATAACAGCCTGATATTCTTTATTAATCTCCCCTACTGTGTTAATCCCAAAGGGTGATTTTTTTGTTTAAAAAAGGCCCCGGCCAAGTCCTGGGCCATGAAAAAATCTCATAATAGGGTCCAACTCTAATCGAAAAGGCGCAAGGAAGTTTTTTTTCGCTCAGAAAGAGCCCTGCGCGTCTGAGCAAAAGCGCTCATGGATATGCGAAAAACCCGAGGCTCGGCCGCTATACCTCCCCAAGCACTATAATACCTTTGTTTATTGCGTACTTAATCAGTCCTGCAAGGTCGTGGATGTCCAGCTTGCCCATTATATGCGCCCTGTGGGTCTCCACCGTCTTGACGCTTATGTTCATGAACTTGGCGATTTCGTTGTTTGTGTATCCTTCCGCTATGAGCTGGAGCACCTCGTTCTCACGTTCGGTGAGCTTCCCGGTGCCCGCCCTCGGCTTCTTCTCGTCCTCGTCCTTCAGGTAGCTGTCCATTATTCTCCTCGAAATGGCCGGGGAGAAGAACGGGTTCCCGCTGTTGACCGACCGGATCGCCGTGAGAAGCTCCGACGCCGCGGCCTCCTTTACAACGTAGCCCGATGCGCCCGCCTTGAGCACCTGGAATACGTATTTTTCGTCGTGGTGCATGCTCAGGGCCAGAACCTTTATCCCGGGCCTGGCCTTCACTATCTGCCTCGTGGCCTCCACCCCGTTCAACAGGGGCATGGCAATATCCATAATCACGAGGTCCGGTTCGAGCTCAAGCGCCATTGCCGCCGCATCCCTGCCGTTCCCCGCCTCGCCGATTACCGTGACATCCTCTTCGCCTTCCAGTATGGCCCTCAGCCCCTGCCTGAAGATGGCGTGGTCGTCCGCTATTAAAACCCTTATCTCTGCCGCCATTACAACTCCTTACGCCCGCCTGCGACAAGCACGCCGTCCTTGAGCACGATGAGTTCGGCGCCTTCCGCGGTCCTCACTGCAAGCGTCGGGCTGAAATATACAAAGTCCTGGTGGAACGGGGTGCTTACCTTGCCGCCCATGGAGCTGTTGTCGCCGAAGGCTATGTGCACGGTGCCCATTATCTTCTCGGACTCGAGCACGTTGTCGGGCCGGTCGGCCTTGTCGTTCGTACCGATGCCCAATTCGGCGATATTCCTGTTTAAAGGCATCCTGTCGAGGCCGGATACGAGATCTGATACGTACGGCTCCTCACCCATGACCTCGCCGGCCAGCCCGTCCTCCACAAACACCTTTATGGGGCTCGACAGCTTCCGGTTGGGCGCCCAGTTTATGACGAGCACGCCTTTGGCCGTCCCCTCCACCGGGGCCAGGTACACCTCGCCTGCAGGCAGGTTTGAGAAAGAGCCCGGCTCCCTCAGTATCCCGGTGTCGAGCATCGCCTTCCTGCCCTGTATGCCGAATGTTATGTCGGTACCGTCCGGCGTGGTCACACGCGCCGAAACACCCCGGTTCACGACGTCCGCTACTTTGCGGCTCCGCCTTTCCACCCCGTCCCAGTCCACCTGCATCGAGCCCCAGAGCATGTCCTCCTCGAAAAGCGGCATGCTGGCATATCTGGCCCCGGCCTCGGAGGTCAGCAGGTCCCTGAAGCGTGTGTGGCTCGTGGAGTAGTTGGACAGGGCGATTACGGCGTCCACCGCCTCATCTTTGTGTCCGCGTACTATCATGCGCGCCCTTTCCACCTCGTCCGTCCCGGCCGTCTTGCCTCTGAGCGATCCCAAAAGACCGGATTCATCGAGCTCGGACACGGCGGCATCCCCGAATGCGAGCCTCCAGAGCTCGTAGCCCGGCTCTGTACCGTGGCTACCCAAGGCCGCAAACTCGGTGTAGGCCACCTCCATGCCCAGCTCGCGGCCTGCCTCCGCGGTAGACCGGGCCACCTTCACGATGCCCTCGCGCCGGCCCCTCTGGGCCGGGTCCAGGGACTCGCCGGATGCGATAATGTCCGTGAAAACAAGTATCTTCTCGCCCGGCCTGGCGCCCAGGTTTACCCTGTATATCCCTTTAAGCGCCTCTACCAGCCTTGTGTCATCCATTTCGGGCATACTGTAACGTTCAACCTTTCAAGCCGTCAGGTGCCGGACTCCTGCACAGAGTCGGGCGCTTCGGCGGTTTCGGCAGTGTCTTTTTCTATTCTCCTCGCACCCAGGTAGCGCCTCAGATAATATGGCTCGTCGAGCGTGCTGACCTCTATCCCGTTCCCGTGCGAGGATGCGTGTATGAACTTCCCGTCACCCATATATATGCCCACATGCGATGCGAACCGGGCGTAAGTCTGGAAAAAAACGAGGTCTCCGCGCCGCAGATCGTCTTTATCGACCGGCGAGCCTGTCTGGAACTGCTCCCTCGCGGTGCGGGGCAGTTCTATCCCTGCCGAACCGAAAACCTTCCTGGAGAAACCCGAGCAGTCAAAACCGCCTGCCCCGTTACCGCCGAACCTGTATGGGGTGCCCTTGAACCGCTCCGCCAGGGATACAAGGTCCTCGCAGCCGTTGACCTCGGCTGCCCACGTCATGTCCTCGGGCTCCGCGCCCGGTGTATCACTTGCCGTGCGTTCAGGCTCGTCCCCTTCCGGGCTGTGGGCAACCCGACCGGAAACCGGTATAAGGAGAACCTGGCCGGTCTTTATTCTGTTTCGTCTTATATGGTTGGCCCGGATGAGGTCCTTGTCCTTCAGGCCGTACCTCCTGGCCAGAGAATATAAAGTATCGCCCGGCCTCACCCGGCACGTCACCTTCGCCGCACGGCCGGCATGCCTCGCCGACCTTGCGGAGCCTGCCCTGGCGTGTCTGGCGCCTCCTTTATTGCCGGACTTAGCCTGCCTGTGTGGTGAGCCCTTTTTCCTTGAGCCTGCCTTTTTGCCCTTCGGCTTGCCAGCATGTGCATGCCTGGCCGTCTTCAGGCGGGTCTTGGAGTAGGCCTCCGGCACGCCGAGTACGGACAGCATCACTAATAAGGACATGAGGACACAAAATACTCTTGCCACGGCTGCCTCCTTTTGAAAGCCGGGTTGGCCGCAATAACACAAGCGGTCATAATATCATATAATGCGGCAGTCCACCACCCTACACAGTGGGGTCAGTCCGCACCCATTAACTGCAGGGCCTCTTTCGCCTTGTGGCGAATGCCGTCTGACTCTCCGGGGTCGTCCGCGATACTTTTTAACTGCCCCGCCGCTGACATCGGCCTGACACCCTCCAGCGCGTCTATCGCCTGCCACCTCACGCGCGGGTTCGCGGAGCGGAGCGCGGCCACGGCGGGCTCCGTAAGCCGGGGGTCTGAGGAGTACTTCAACGCCTTGAAAGCGCTCAGTATCACGGTGTCGTCTTTTTCGAAATACAGTGTGTTCAAAAGGGCGTTCACGGCCTGGGGGTTCTCCATCTGGCCGAGCGACTCCGCGGCCGAGGCCCGGACCGACTCATTTTTGTCCTTTTCGAGAGCGGCAAGGAGGGCCGGCATGGCCTTGCCGTCCTTGAACTTCCCGAGCACCGAAGCCGCCACCGCCCGCACCTCGTAGCTCTCGTCGGAGGCAAGGGCCTGGATAAGTGCGCCTTCCGTCCCCTCCTGACTGTCCCAGCCGTGCGCGCTGTAGCGGCCCATCACCCCGGGGTTGCCGAGCGCCTCCGCCACCGAACGGCGCACCCTGGGCGAGGGGTCGGACTTGAGCGTCTCGATCAGTCCCGCCTGCGCGGCGTTGTCCCATAGACCCGACAGAGCCTGTGCGGCGCTCTGACGGACCTTTTCGTTTCCGTCCTTCAGGGCCTTGATGTATGCGGGCATCGCGGAGCGGTCGTCTATCATAATGAGCGCGCCGAGCGCCGCGAGCTTCACCGTATCGTCGGTGTCCTCCGCCAGGACGCCCGCGAGCATGGCCACGGAGGTATTGTCCTTGGCCTCACCCAGCCCCCTTGCAGCCGCCTGCCGTACCATCGGGTCCGGGTCTTTGAGGTCCAGGGCCCAGGCGGGTAGCCTCCTTCCGGGCTCAAGCTCCCCGGAAAACGAGGCGCAGGCGCACACAAGCACCAATGCGAAAGCAAAACATGCCGTAAAGCCTTTCATGGCAACCTCGTTATTGTCATTGCCGCATCACTGCCGCCGTTCTCACCATGTCAGCCACCGAGGGCGCTCACCTTCGATTTCGCCTCCCCCGCCAGGCCGCTTTCGGGGTATGCATCGAGGAACTTCCTGTAAGCGCCGAGCGCCTTATCCTTGTCGCCCAGGGCCTCGTAGCATCCCGCTATGCCCATCATCGCCCTCTCCCGAAAAGCGGTCTCGCCCACGACGGTGGACTTCGTGTACTCGACGAGCGCCGCCTTGTAGTCGGTCTTACCCGCGTAGGCCACGCCGGAGAGGTAGTAGCCCTCCGCCCTCACAGGCGCATCGGCCGGGTTGTCGGAGGCCGCCTTTAACGATGTAAGGGCATCGTCGTACTTCTTGTCGGATACGAGCACCCTGCCCTTCCCTACGAGGGCCTCGGCTGCGAAGTCCCGCTCCCGGGAAGCTATGTCGTAGTGCGGTACCGACTCTTCCGCCTTGCCCTGCCTCTCCAGGATCTGCCCGGCCTTGAGGGCTGCGGGCGACCTGAGCTTCCCGTCGGATTTCTCGACCGCCTTGAGCGCCTCGACTGCCTCGTCGAGCTTGCCGAGCGCCTCCCTTGCAACCCCCAGCTGGTAGCCGGCATCGGGGCTGAGCGGGCCGTTGGGCGTAATGCGCAGATACTTCTCGAATGCGGCCGCTACGTCCGCGTAGCGCTTGTCCTTGTAGGCGTACTCACCAGACTTGTACCAGGCGTCGGCGGTATGCGGGCCTTCGGGGTACCTGGCGGCAAGGTCCTTGAAGGCGGCGTCCGCCTCCGGCAGCCTTCCGAGCTTGTCGTACGTCCACGCCTGGCCGTACAGCGCCTCCGGCAGTAGGCGGTTTTGGCCGTATTCGGAGATAAACTGTCCGTAGAGCTTCAGCGCGTCGTCGTACCTGCCCAGGTTATAGTACGTGTCGGCAAGCCAGTAAACGGTTTCCGGCAGTATGTCGGGCCCGGCGGCGGCCTTTACGCGTTCAAGCTCGGGGGCCGCCAGACTGTACTCCTTGAGGTTTATCATCGAAAGGGCCAGGAAGTACCGCGCCCTGACGCTGTACTGCCCGGCAGGATATGCGCCTATGAAGTCGGCAAAGGATTTTTTTGCCTCCGTGTACTTCTTCTCGCCAAACTGCGTTAGGCCTATCTGGAAGGAGGCCTCCTCGCCCAAGCCGCCCTTGCCCTTCAGCTCAATAAGGATGGCCTGTGCCCCGGATGCGTCTCCCTTTGCGCCCAGTACCTTGGCGAGCAGCAACTTTGAGCGCGGGCCCATCTCGTCTTTGTCGTGCGCGGCCGCAAGGGACTTCAAAAGCCCGGCCGCCTTATCCAGCTCGTTCTGCTGCACGTATATGAGCGCCCTCTGGTAGTCGGCCTCCGCGGAGAGCGGGTCTGTCGGGTACGCAGTGGAATATCCCTCGAAGCCCGAGGCGGCCTCCGCCAGGCTTCCCTGTTTGAGCTGTGCCCATGCGAGTACATAGCGGGCCTTTTTTGCCGAGGGGCTGTCGGGGTATTTGCTTATGACCTCGGAGTATATGGCCGCGGCTTCCTTATATTTTTCGAGCATGTACATGGCCTCGCCCATCTCGAGCCTGGATTCCGGGACGAGCGTGCTCGACGGGAACTCGGAGGTCAGCTTGCCGAAGTTGTCGTACGCCCCCTGGTACTCCTTGAGGCCCATCTGCGACCATGCAAGGCCGTAGAGCGCCTGGTCCCGCAGATCGCCCTTGGGATAGCCGCCCAGATACGCCGTGTAGGCCTCACCCGCCTTTGCATAGTCGGACGAGCCGTAGAAAGCCTCGGCTATACCGAAACAGGCCCTCTCGTGGAACTCGGAAGACGGGAACTTCGCGAGCAGGTCCCTGAAACCCTCGACTGCCTGGGCGTAGTTCTCGTTCTCAAGGTAGTCACGGCCTATCCCGAAGAGCGCCTCGGCCTTCCTCGTTGTCTCCGGGTACTCGTCCATGAGCCTCTTGTACACACTTATAGCCTTGTAGAGCTCATGGTGCCGCTCATAGCTCTCCGCGAGGCCCATAAGCGAGTCCTGCGCGAGCGGGTTGCCCTTGTACTTGTCGGCTATCTCGGTGAAGCCGGTTATAGCCGGGAGGAAGTCGCCAAGGTATAGCCTGCAGCGTGCCAGCAGGTACTTCGAGTCGAGCGTCTGCGGCCCGTCCGGATCGGCCGAAAGGAGTTCCTCGAGCGGAGAAACCGCCTCCTTGAACATCTTGGCCTGATAATATGCCCATGCGAGGCCGTATCGAGCCGTTGCCTTCTCGCCCTTGTCCTTCGTCTTGTCGAGCGCGCGGGTGAAGGCCGCGGCCGCCTGAGTGAAGTTGCTGTTCAACGTGTTTATCTCGCCCATCTTAAGGAGCGAGCCTACCATATATGTGGAGTCCGGGAAAGTATCGGTAAGCTGGGTGAAGGCGTCCAGCGAGGCCTTCATATCGCCGAGCTTGAAGTTCGACCAGCCCAGCCCGTAGAGGAAGCGGTCCCTGCCCACTCCGTCCGGGTACTTGGTCAGAAGTGCGAGGTATTTCTTCGCGGCATCCGCGTATTCCTTCTTCTGGTAGCTGGCCTCGGCCACCCGGTACTCCACCTCGGGCGTCAGCTCGTGCGAGGGGTATCGGCTGAGGAACATGTTGTACTGTGCAAGGGCGTTGTCGAACTTGCCGGTCTTCAGCATAACGTCGCCCAGCTCCATAATGGCCAAAGGCGCGTCGTCAGAGTCGGAGTAGTCCTTGAGGTACGCATCGAGTGCCTTGCCGGCCTCCTCGTAGCGGCCCGCGAGAAACGCGGTGTCGGCCATCCTGAACGCGGCCTTCTTGCCGTACTTCCCGCCACGGTCCTTTTCGAGCGCCGCCATGTACATGGCGCTCGCATTTTCGAAGTCGCCCTTCTGGGTGTATGTCTCGCCCGCCATGAACGCGGCTTCAGCGGCCCTCGGCCCGACAGGGTACCTCTTGGCCGCCTCCTTGAACGCCTCGGCGGCCTTGTCCAGGTCCCCGAGCTTGCTGTAAGAGTGGCCCGTCATAAACCATGCGTCCGGCACGAGCCCGTTGTCGGGGTACGCCTTCATGAATGCCTGGTAGCCTTCTATCGCCTTGGCGTACTCCCGGAGCAGGTAGTAGCAGTCGCCTTTCCTGATGGCGGCCTCGGGGAGTTTGGGCGCCGCGGGGTACGAGGCCGCGAGCTTCTCGAAAGAGGCGAGCGCCTCCTTGACCTTGCCGTCAGCGAAGTAGGACTCCGCAAGGCCGTAGAGCGCGTCCGGGGCGCGGGAGTCGTCGGGGAACGTCTTTAAGAACCGGTCAAACTGCTCGGCCGCCAGCCCGTAGTCCGCGTTGCCGTAAAGCTGTATGGCCGTCCCCATCAACTCCTCGGGGGTTTCGCTGAAAGCAGGCACTGCGCATAGCGCAAGTGCGAGCACCGTCAAAAGCGCTGAGATGAACTTCTTCATGCTGGCTAATCCTCCAGGAAAATCCCTTCCGGCATCTTTATCTTGGTCACGCTCCACATGTCCTCGCCCGTCTTCGTGTCCACCTGGACATGCGGCCCGAAGACGCGCATCTGCCTGCGGGACGGGTTGTCGCCGTATAGTATCACTGTCACGGTGGCGGTGGCGTTACCGTCACCCCCGCTGTAGTAGTAGTTGGATTTAATTGTATAGACGCCCTTGTCGGCGTGCGTCTGCGTGAATACTTCCGGGCCGAAGTTGGCCTTGGCGTCCTGCTCGAGCTGGCCGCCGGGTATGGCGTCGTTCGACTCGTATATGCTCGGGCTCTTGAATGACGTGTGTCCGCCGTGCGGCCCGTATATGTGCAGGTCGAGGTCGGCGTGCGGCTTGTCCCAGGTGAGTATGACCATTATTTCCTTCGGCTTGACGTTTATAGTGCCTATGTTTATGGCGCCGCTCCTCGATACGTCGCCCGTCTTTCCGACCGCCTCCACAAGCACCGTGTTCTGCTCCTGCACGAGCGCGACCTGCTGGGCGAACCGCCCGTCGCTTACCGCGATGTCCATCGGGTTCCCGTTCAGTATGAGCTTTGCCCGCTTTATATCGTGGTCGCCCACGGTGCCCTTAACTATAATGGTGCTCCGCTCACTCACGTCGAACACCTGGCCGTCCCTGGGCGATACGATAGTCACGGGCATCCCCGAAGTGGGCTCCGCGTAGTCGAGCGTAACGCTGTCCTTGCCCGCGTTACCGTCCGCGTCGTAGGCCATGACAGTTACCACGTTCCTGCCCTTCACGAGCGCAACGGTCGCTTCGAACGCCCCGTTTTCCACCGATATGACACGCGAGTCGCTGTTGACCGCGAGCGTGGCCTTCCTGAGCCTCGCGTCCGATACCGTGCCCTTAACCACCTGGCTAAGCTGCTTCGTCGGGCCTGATTTCGGCGATATAATGGCGACCCTCGGGCCGAGCTGTGCCCTCGCACCCTTACCGCCCCTCGGGATAGACGCCAACCTCTCGGTCTGGGTGGGGCTTGCCTCGCCCCGGCCCGCGCTCGCATACCGGTCGGCCCCGCTGCCGCCGGGCACGCCGAGAGTGCCACCTTCGGCCATCTTTTTCGCCCCGGCCTGGGCTGCGGCGCCTCCCGCTTTAGCCGCGCCGGAAACGGAGGAAGCTGCCGCGCGCCCTTCCGACTTCTCGCCCGAGCCGAGTTTTACCCCGTTTCGTCCCTTGGAAGCACCCGGAGCCGCCTGGCCCTTGGTAGAGCCGCCAGCGAGCCCCGAGAGGTCGCCCGCGCGTCTGGGCGCCGTATCGGAGGAGCCGCCCTTCTTCGTCTTGCCGCCAAGGCCGAGCATATCCGATACCCTGTCGCCTGCCTTTGCAATCAGGGAGCTTGCACCTGTTCCCTTGCCTTCGCCCGCTTCGAGTGCCTTCCCGTTTACGCCCTTGCCGGCAGTAGCGCCTCCCCTTGTGCCCGTGCCGGGCCTTTCGGCGACGACCTGTCCAGCCCCGCCGCCCGCGCCGGGCGCGGCCGACTCTTCACCCTTCTTATCAAGGCCTGCGAGTGCTTCCCTGCCCGCGCCCGCGCCGCCTGATGGTTTTTCACCCTTCTTGTTGCCGCCGGATGCGGAAAGGCCCATGTTCCTGCGGTCGGCCAGCGGGTCGCCCGAACTGCCTGCCCTGCCCGATGGATGCGCCAGGTCAGACCCCCGTTCACCGCCCGTGATGCCGCCTACTTTGGCCTGCGCACTCTCGGACGTGCCGAGCCCGCCGTTCTTCTTGCCGGTGCCGGAGCCTCTCTGTGTCGCCTCGGGAGGCCCGAAGCCCACGCCGCCCTGGCCCGAGCCCGCTACCGGCACCTCGGACTTGTCAGGCGCACGGAGCGACTCTACCCCGCCGCCCGCCTTCATGCCTGCGGCACCGGGCGAGGAGCCGCCCGCGCCTATGCCGAGTGAAGGACGCGCCATCGCCAGCCTGCCGTCCTCAGCCCGCTTCGGCCCCCTGGCCTGCGGCAGTGCGGAAAGGCCCTTGTCGCCCTCGTGCAGAGGAGCGGCCCCGACGTCTCCCTTGCCGGCGGACGGCTTTATCTCCGATGCCTTGCCCTTTTTGGAGCCTTCGCCCTTCGTGGGCTTCTCACTACCCGTGCTGATACCCTCGCCGCCGGTGGCGGCCGCCCCCCCGGAGCGTTCCTTCAGGCTCCCTGGTGCGGCCTTGCCTTTCGAGCCGGACTTCTCCTTGCCCGCCTTTACCCCGCCGAGCCCGCCGCGGGAGAGGTCCACGTCGTCGGTAACCGATGCGTGCGATTTGGCTTTTATGTCGGCTTTTTTCTCAGGTGCAGCCGCGCTGGCGACAAGCGTCTTGTCTTCCTTCTTCTTTCCGTGCTTCAGGGCCGCCTTGCCCTTCTTGCCAGTGGGCCTTTTCTCCTTGACCTCTTTTATCGCAATCGCATCGTCCGGCTCGGTTACTTCCGCCGACTCCTTCTTAGGCCCGGCCGTCTCCACCGATTTCTTTGCCGTTACGGGCGCGGTCTTTACCTTCGGCTCCTTTATACCCTTCACGCCCTTAGCCGCCTTCGGCGCGGCCGGGGCCGCTTCCTGTTCCGGGGCCTCGGCGGGGGCCGCCGCCACCTGCGCCTGCGGCTGTTCCGGGAGGGTATCCACCTCCACGTATGCGACGTCCTCCTTCGGCTCCGGCTTTATCGGCAGGTCATAGCCCGACAGGAAGGCCACAAGTCCGAGGACGAGCAGGTGCGCTATAATCGAGGGGAGTATGAAGAAGGGCTCCCGCCTCGCGGTACGGATGCGGCCCATCTCCGTCGCCAGAAACGCAGGAAGGCCTTCCTTCTTTTTCTTCTCGGCCTTCTTTTCCGCCTTTTTGGGAGCGGCCTTTTCCTTTACACCCTGCTTGCCCTTTTTCTTGACCAGGTTAAGGTAAAACTCGAGGGCGTATGTGTGCTTCGAGTCCTGCCTGTTGTCCTTTGCTATGGCATATACGAGGACCTCTTCGGCCTTGGCGTAACGCGACTGGTGTATGTAAATCTCGGCCAGGGTCGCAAGGTAGCGTGTCTCGGAGCCGGGGTCCAGCTCGACCGCCTTTTTCAGGCAGCCCTCCGCCTTCTCCAGGTCCTGACCCTCGTGGTACAGGACCCTGGCGAGCAGGTGGCATGCCTCGGCGTCGCCCGGACGCAGTTCGGAGTAGCGCTCAAGGAAGGCCCTCGCCTTGCTGTAGTCCCTGAGCCTGAAGTGCTGTGTACCGGCCCGGTAAAGCTCCTCCGGCGTCAGCCCCTCCATCGCTGGGGCGGACTGCTTGCCGTCTGAGCCCGTTGGGGAACCCGTGGGGGAGCCCGGGGGCGTTATTACGTCCATCTCGAAGTTCTCGGCTTTCTCTGGAATTTGGGCATTATAGCCCAAGGTATTCTAAGCTAAAAATGGTTGGATTTCAAGGTTTTTCTTAGAAATGAAGGCCGCTTACGATAAGGCCCAGGATGGACAGGACGAATATGATGAAGCTGAAGACCAGCATGTAGGTGAAGATACCGGCGTGGCGCTTCCTCTGGACACTCTGCCGGACGTACCGATAGAGTACTTCTTTAGGGTTGGTCTTGCCTGCTGCGCCGCCCGCGACCGCGATGTACATCAGCACCAGGGACGCGAGCATCACGGGGCCGGATATTTTCAGCATGAGGCTGCTTATGGTGTAGAGTTCGGACATACTGCCTCCCGAATGCGTCGGTTGAAAATGCTACCGGGCTTTGTACCATAAATAAGGGGGCAAGTCAATGGGGGGAAGAGGGGGCGCTCCTACTCAGATATTCTTTAACTGCTTTGAACCGTGGCTGATAGCCACTATCTCTACTGCGCCTTTTTTCAGCCGATACACAATCCTGTAGTTTTCGTAAATCCTTTCCCTCAAATTCTCGTCGCCGTATTCCGGCACAACCCGGCCCGCTTTTGGAAACTTTGGTATTTCCTCCACGAGCTTATATACCTTGACGGCGAACAGCCTGGCATAGTGCTCCGAGTCCTTGGCGATATACGAGCAGATGTCCTCGAAGTCGGCTGCGGCGCGCGGCGACCACTTTATCGTCCGAGCCATCTGGACATCCTTTTGCCTACCTCTTCATGCGCTATGCCCTTGCCCGCGTCCAGCTCTTTCAGGCCCGCGTCCACCTGGAGCTTAAAGAAAAGCTCCGCCATTATGTCATCCAGCGTCGCGTCGTCCGGCATGGCCTTTATCAACTTGACCACTTGTTCCTTCACACAGTCCATTTGCGCACCTCCCATTGCATTATTCATGGCTATATCTTAGCCGCACATTTCAATAAAATCAACTGCTGAATTAAATTCCCCTACCTCCCCACCATCCCCTGCACGAAATATACTATATTCCTACGCTTCTCCTTCAGCCGCCTCATCCCATACCCATACCAGTCCGAGCCGTAGGGCACGTACTCCACCACCCTGTGGCCCGCCGCGACAAGGGAGCGCTTCAAATCGTCCCGCATCCCCATTAGCATCTGGAACTCCAGGTGGCCGGAGTAGTCCTTCCTAAGCTCAAGCGCCCTGTTTACCAGCCCCCTGTCGTGCGTGCCTACCGCTACGAAGGGAGAATTGGCGAACAGGTACTCCATCATCGCCACATACTGCCGCCTAATGCCGGCCATGTCCCGTATGGCAATATCGGACGGCTCGTTGTACGCACCCTTCACCAGCCGCACCTTCGCGCCCACGGCCACGAGGGCTTTTAAATCCTCCGGGCTTCGCTTGAGCATCGCCTGTATGGCTATTCCCGTATCCCTGTAAGCCTCAAGCAGACTTTTGTATATCTCGATTGTAGCGTCGGTATGCTCGGAGCCCTCCATGTCCACCCATACAGGTACGCCCCGCTCCTTTGCGAGCTTTACCAGCGCGAGCGCGTTCTCCAGCGCGGCGGATTTCCTTATGTCCAGGCCAATATGGGTGAGCTTTATGGCAAGAGAGGCGTCCGGGCCGCCGGATACGGCCTCAATCGCCCGTGCGTACTCCTGCCTTGCACGCTCCGCCTCGGTGCTTTCGGCTACGTCCTCGCCCAAGAAATCAAGCATCACGCCCATCCCGAGCGAATTGGCCGCCCTCACGCGGGCAACCGCGTCGGCAAGAGTCGTCCCGGCGAAGAAATGCTTGGCGAACGGGTAGAGTATGCGCTGTTTGAGGTTCATCACGCGGCCCCGCGTCCCTAACGCACTGCAATACATCTGTTTAAAGGATAGCACAAATGGCCCGGCACACGTGCATAGGTCCGTCATTCCCGTGAAAACGGGAATCCAGTGACTTTAAAGCCGCTGGGCCCCGTGTCAAGCACGGGGTGACAACATTAATGTTATAAAAGTAAAAATAACCGGGGGCCATTTTTAAGTTTACTTTTGGGTTATATTATTTTAGAGTTTCACTATCGCACAGGCACGCGCCGGTGGCTGCACAGCCGGACAGCGTTATTAACCGCTTTTTCCAAAAGAAGGGACAGTACCATGGAAGAGAGGCCGTTTGCGTGGATGGACCCGAGGCTCGAGGTACGCCCGACAGCGAAGTACGGCAGGGGGGTCTACGCAAAGAAGGATATAAAGAAGGACGAGGTCCTCTTCGTTATTGGAGGGTACGTCCTGACCATAGAGGACGAGAACGGCTTCGACGAGGCGCTTGCCGACAAGCCGATGGAGGTATCCGAGTACTTCTCGATAGGCCCGCTGCACCCGTCGCAGATGGACCTTTTGCCGAGCCATATAGTCAACCACAGCTGCGACCCGAACGTAGGCTTCGACGGCCAGATATTCATGGTGGCCTACAGGGACATCCGCAAGGACGAGGAGCTCGTGTACGACTACGCCATGAGCATGCACTCACACCACGAGCGCGAAAACCCGTACTCGCTCAACTGCATGTGCGGCTCGAGCCTGTGCAGGGGGACGGTCACCGAGGACGACTGGAAGCTCCCGGAGCTCCAGGAGCGGTACGACGGGTACTTCCAGCACTACCTCCAGAAGAAAATACGTGCGTCAAAAAAGGAGAGCCGCGCGAAGGAACTCGCACGCTCAAACGAGTCACGGATGGTGACGCAAGGGTGACTTTGACGGCTTCTTCGGCCTCTTCGTAAACAACCTCATCCAGCTCATCCTGATAGTGGCGCTCTGCCATCATGGGGCTTATATGCCTGAGCTTCGGCTGGAAGAGCGAGCGGCATCCCGGGCCACATACGGAATTGTAGTACTTTTTCATATGGCCTATCTTAAATATCGGCCAGTTCTTTCTTGCTTGCATGCAGAATTTTCGCTCGACCACTCTGCCTAATGTATCCTATTTATTAGCCTACCTTACAATAAGACATTATTTGAATATTCCGCAAGAACCAATTCTCAACCAATAAATGCTTTAGTTCACACTTAAACTATAGGCGTATGACAGAGGTGGCCGGGTTTTTCTGACAGCAGCTTGAGTTTTTTAAGTGGTAAGCTGCCCGTGTTCATGCCGCCACCAGTTCTTGTAGCGTAGCCCTGTATACCTCATTTGGTGTCTTCCTGTCAAGGCCC
>Ga0334722_10001317_pt1 | contig 31678 bp, 49 predicted proteins | sample C3_bottom_MG_FD_207210 | JGI IMG/M metagenome (GOLD analysis project Ga0334722, IMG submission 207210) | Sediment microbial communities from Yellowstone Lake, YNP, Wyoming, USA - C3_bottom | ecosystem: Environmental > Aquatic > Freshwater > Lake > Sediment | place: USA: Wyoming | collected... | reverse complement strand
GTCCTGACCGGGTCCATGACGAATTACATGGACTTGGGTACGAAGGGAATGGATGCACCGGCCAAAACTCCAGGCTACCCGAACACGTGGTCCAGTATGACGATGACGCAGTGGCCTGATCAAGGCGCCCAAGCCGTCAGTTCAGGAACGAATCTGCCGAGCCTTCAGGCCTGGAACCTCAAGGATGATCAGGGTCAGCTTTACGAGGTGGTCTATACGGGCTCTTCAGGAACGTCCAACGTCCTGTACAAAAGCTCCACAGCCAAGCCAGAGCACACGGTCTCTTTGACTCCGGGTGGGTCGAAGGTTGAGCCGAAACCCGTCAGCGCCACGCCTTCTCCAGCGGCGGCCAAAGATGCGCCTCTGTGGGTGAAGGTTTCGTCGTGCTGCTCGAGCTTCATTTATTGCGCCGGTATCGTGTTTTTGTCGTCTATGCTTGTCCCAAAGAAATGATGACGTAGTGCGTCGCGCCATCCCACGTCTTGCGTTCGAGGAGCCCTTGGACGCTCTCACCCTTTTCAAGTTCCTGAACCGTCTTCAGTCCCGTCACGCGACACATGACGCGACCGTACCGGAAAGGAACCTTAGCCCTGTAGACGACCCCGTCATCGGTACGCACCTCCATGTATTTGCGCCCGCCCCAGTCGTAGTAGGGAGTCTCGACGACTCCTTGTACCGTCACCAGACTCGCCATTGACTTTTCAGCGCCAGATATTTTTATAGGGAAATATCAGATGAAGGTCCCACTGATACTTTTGGTCCTTTTTGGGATATTTCTAGCCTTGCCCGCAACCTTTCGTACGACGCGTGACCTTTTGGGGTCGTGGGTCGCGGACTCAGCCGGCGACCCCACAGGCGCGGGGTTCTTTTTTCACGCGCTTGTGCTCACGATCCTGGTCCTAGGCTTCAGCAAGACGGTCTCGACTTTTGTTCAGCCTTCGTACGCCAAGCCCACGTGCAAGGTGAATGGCGCGCCTTCGTCTAGCAGCCCATGCCCTTCTCCTACGATGTTTGACCCTTCAGACGTGGGTCAGAAGTGTCGATCCGCAACAGACCCCAAAGGTGTTGCACTCGGATGGGTCCAGCCCGATCTCGTGTCGTGCAATTTCAACGCACCACCCTCACCCCTCCTCCCTACCCGTTAAATTCTGAATCAAAATATATAAATTTTATTTTAGAACGATGACCCATTTCATATGCAGCAGAGACGGACTCTTCGTATTTGACGAAAATAGTGCCCATGTCCAAAAGATTCTGGATGGGCACTATTTTGGAATTGCACGCAAAGGGAACCGAGTGTACCTATTTGGTTTTTTAGAAGGCACGACCCATGACGCCTCATTGACGGGATGCATCTGGTCTTTCTACTTTGTAAAAGGTAAGATTTTCAATTTCAAAAAGGAATTAGGCGGTCTCGATACGGGGTGCCACCAGATGACTATTTTTGAAGACCATATGTACATACCCGAAACGTACCAACAACGACTCATAAAGGTGCGTATAGATGAAGACGGTGATCTAGTACCAGACAGTCTCGAGTATATCTATCTATGGCCCAAGGCTAAGATATACCATAGGACCATCGATCCAAGTGAAAACGTCGGTTACCTTCATGTAAACGCGGTGACTGTACAGGATGACCGGTTCTTCTTCATGTGCCCGCGCCTAGGGGTCCCCGATTCCAAACTGAAATCGACCATCCAAGTCTGGAACCCGAGAGACTGGACGATGATAGACGAGTACGACCTCGACCGCTGGTTCTGCCATGACCTCGTGGTCGTCGGACACGAGATTTACTTCTGTGATGGCCTAAATTCCATATGTAAATTGAACACGGTGACCCGTCAGGTGGTTAATATACATACCACCAAAGGAACGACCCTAGATGGTAGACATATATGTCGCGGTCTCTCTATAAATTCTGATATGGAATTTCTGGCGTCGACCCCCGGGACGCCATCGGGGTGTGTGCTTTTCATGAAGGATACCAATTTTGAAATTGAATCCATTAGAATTTCGGCCACGATGATTACAAGAATAGATGGTCTAGATTATAATAATCAAGATTCAAAATTGAGGAGGTCATGGGTAAAGACGGTACCGGCCTCGTCTGCCGGCCCTTTTTTCGCGAAGATGGTCAGCCCATCCGATGCCCTGCGATCCATTGTCGGCGGTGTTGTGTTTACCGAAGAGGGGCTTAATCATCGCAGGAATCCTTCACTATCAAATATTTACGTTCCAAAATCAATCGACGAATTTCTAAACCCCATGTTTGAAAATATGCCCCATCTCACGCCTTATATTCAACACAAAGAGAAGTGTGTAATTTTCGAGAACCCAGACTGCAAAGACTTGATTTTACCAGAAGAATTCATGGGTTCAAATGTTTTTGAGATTTCTGGACACTTTTACAACTATCCACTGGGGCACGGGATGGGGTGGCACACCAACATTTCACAAGTCGAAAGCATCCCTAGTATGGGGTTTAGGTGCTATTTCGTCAGGACTACAGGTGGTACGTTCTTCTTTTATCGTCACCCATTTTCAAACAAAATTCATGCAGTCCATGACGTCGACTACTCGGTCAACGTTTTCCATTTGACCCCAGGCCCGGGATTTTTCTGGCACGCGGTAGGGTCCGTCGCGGGCGACCGGTTTTCTATAGGCTACAGAACTGGAATCTTGGGGGTACAGGAAGTAGGTGTAGATCCTAAATTTTATCTCTAGTAAAAATAGATGTCGTTTCAGACGAAAGCGATAACACCCATAAACCCATCGACGAGCTGGGCCGGGTGTCAGACGTGTAACGGCTGTTCCGCGAACTGCGGCGGCCGGCCGTGGTGGTCGGGTCGACACTCGTGCCGCGACGACGGTGATGATATTTTGTGTCTAAATTGGACCGATGGAGGTAAAGGGTACTGCCCTACATATGGACCGGTCCTTTCAGCTGAATCCCAAGGCGACAACTCACAGAAAATCAAATGCACATACTCGAGTATAGACCCCCTAAAGGTTTTTGACTCAAACGTCGCGGGAATTTTCGAGACGGACACGGTTACGGGGCCGAATGGATACCGCAAACAGTACTGCATGAGCCTGACGAACCCTAACGATCTCATAGCCAAGAAAGACAAATGTCTACAGTATTTTGGCGGGGGTGGGGGGGAAGGAGGCGGTCTCGTGTTCGACAGTCGGGTTATTTCTTTGTGCACGGCCATACCAAATAACGGGTGGGCGAGTATTGACGCATGTGTAGAGGCGGCTCGTCGGTCAGTTCAGAATAATGATGCAAATGCAGGCGTGGCGGGTAATATGCTCAACATCTTTTGCAGAGGCGGCAACGGCACAGACAGGACGGCTACGGGTGCAGGGAATCACCGGTCCGACCCACGGTGCGGCTGCATCAATGCACACGATCTGGGTTTCAAGGGCGCCGGGAACTGCCTCGAAGAAGCGAACAGGACGTTGCCCGGGTGCGACAAGATGTACACCAAGATGAAGCCCCTCGTCGAGAGTGGAGGGCCTGGTCTCCAGGCTATTCAGGCTTTCACGACAGACCCCGGATGCATTTCTGAAGAGTGTAACCTGGCGAAGATGCCGTTGGACGTAGCGGGTGCATCCGTCTCGTACAACATGTTCCCCTACTACGGTGCCGCCGCTGATTGTACGGACGTACAGTTCAATATATGCGACATCCAAATCAATCAGCGCGTCGCCATGAACTCGGCGGTACAGGCGCAGTGCAACTTTCCGGCACCCGACGCCGGCTCGAGCGGTGGAGGCGGAGGCTCAAGCACACCTGGAGCGGCCGGCGCTCCCGGATCTGCACCATTCGATGAAGACTCCAAGAAGCTTCCGGTGACGTGGGGGCCTTTCGCCAAGATATTCGATACGGAAACAAAGCAGTACGCATTCATGTCGTCCTGCTGTGTCACGTGTCTATTGCTTGTGGTCTTGCTCATTTTCATGATGAAAGGACCTTCTGGGCCGTCGAGCAGCGCCTTGCTCGCCGCGAAGTTGGCGTCTATTTAGCCCCTGGAAACGAAGCCGAGAATCCGCCTCCTCCTCCCTTTTTCCCCCCCTTGCTGACACTGCCGCCCATCATCATCATGGCCACGCATGCCAAGAGCAGAATGACGCCGATGATCGCAGATGAGCCCGCACAGGCCCCTGCGATGGACTCGAGGCCCTTGTTCTCCATAAAGGCTGTCTGCTTCACTGTATTTTTTGCTGACGCGATCGCTTCATTCTTGAGGATGTCGTCAGTGATCTGAGACATGAGATTCTGGGCCACGACGTCCGACTCGATGTTCTGGTCCATGCGGATCGGCGAGTTGCGGCAGATGGCAATGTTCAGCTTACCCGACTGGAGATTCACAGAGGATGTGGCGATGTTCATGATGTTCTCGGTGGTCACGCGCGTCTGGATCGACTGGTTGATCGTGTTGCGGATGCTCGCCCGAACATCCTGCTCGTTACCCGAGGCGCCCGCCAAGCCGTTGATCATCTTTGAGTTCTGTTCCAGGGCATTCTCGAGGTTGGCTTGGAGCTTGGTCGCGAGGTTCTTGGTCGCCGTCTGATCAATGGACTGCTTGACTGCGATCTTGCTCGAAATCTTTTGAGATGCGCTCACCGGACACCCGTCAGCAACACCGATATTGATGACAAGATCTTGCGCGTTCGTGACGTCCGTGCTCATGTTCAGGACGTTCTTGGTCACGTAGTCGGACGTGGTCGTCATCGTGAAGTTATTCACGATGTCTGTAACCATAGACTGCTTGTTACCCATTACATTAGCTCGACAAAAAAAGTGTACGAAGTTTCTCTTCCCATTCGGCATTCTCACCCTTGCCTGGGATGGCCGGCGCTGCGTGAACCAGAGCGTTGCCCCGTAGAGCCTCAATTTCCAGACGAGAAAGGGTGACCGAGCCTAGCACGAAATCCTCAAAGGCTTCACAAGTCACAGGGACGACCGACCGGATCTGATCTAGGACCTGTTGCGCAAGGTCACGAATCTCCTTTTGGGCGTGGTCATCGATCCGGAGCTTCAGAAAGTGAAGCAGGTTGTGAAGGTTAATTTTCCAGTAAAATTCAGTAAATGTGCTCTGAGGCAAGTGGGTCCGTGCCAGTTCACGCGAGACACCCTTGAACAGGAGCTCTTTGTAAGTATGGAACGCCAAGTCACATGAAGCCTTTTGCTTCAAGAGGAGGTTCGAGTCACCCTCACCGAAGGGCTCCTCACCACCCTGTCCACGGGCCGTCGCCTGCTTACGGAGCTCCTCGGGTAGGAAGAAATCATCCTGGACAACGGAGTACCGGGCGGAAATCTCATTCACGGAGGCGGTCCGGTGCCGGAGCCACTGGCGCGCCACAAAGATGGGTGCCCTAATTCGAAACTTAAATTCGACCATCTCAAACGGCGTCGTGTGCTTGTGCCGCATGAGGTAGCGAATGAGTGCCCGGTCATCACTGACGGACTTGGTGCCCGCACCGTAAGACACACGGGCAGCCTGGACGATCGCATCGTCCGAGCCCATGTGGTCGACCAGTCGAGCCTCCATTTACTTTAGAATTGGCCCTAGCCTTTTAAGCAGGGCTGGGACTCGGTGCAGGTGCCCACGACCACCCATTACTATGCTTGACGTCCTTCAAGAAGTACGAGTTCCAGTCACCACCGGCGTAAATCGAAGCATCTGCGGCGCTCGCAGCCGACTTGATATGGCACCCGGTCGTGGGACTCACCGAAAAGGACTTGCACCCTACCGAGTCGTGACACACCTTGGCGCACTCATGTTTGGTCATAACGCTCGGGGATGGCGCTGCCGAGGGAACAGGGGCCACGTCCCTCCCTGAAATCTCACCTTGGCGGGGAGCCCCGAACACCTGTTGAGGAATTTTGATCGGTAATGTGAACAGGTTGATCCCAGACTCTTCGAATCCGTACGTCGACGTGACGTTCGCCAAGAGGCTACACCCATTCTGGTCGGAAATTTGAAACCCCTGGCAACTGGCCGTACCGACACACAGGGTCTGGCAGTCCATGGGGGCCAGAGAGGCCGTCTTGATCACACCCGAACCAGAATCGAACCCGATCCGGGCGTCCAGAACATTCGAGTACTGGACTACATTCTCAGCCGCGTTGAGCTTCCCGGCCAGTGCCTCGAGGTCCTCGGCTGAAAGGAGGGTCGTGCCTTCGGCCTGAGGCTTGTTGAGCAGGGCGTATCCACCCGCCACGACGCTCGACAACATCACACACATGGCGAACGCCAGGAAGAGGACCATTAGGAGGTCCATCTCTACTACTAATTACCCGGGAAATAATCAAACTTCCACTGGGTCGTGAAGTTCGTGTCCTGCGCCTTGACCGTCGGCCCAAACTCGAATATAGAACAGTCATTCTTGGTCCACATCGAGGCTTGGCACAGACTGTTCTGTCCGCACTTTTCGGGACACTGCTTGTCCATCGAGTCCTGGAGCTTCCAGTACGTCTGGGACCCCGTTTCACTGGAACTGCCACCAACATGCCAGCAGTATCCAGTGGCGCGCCCCCCACACCCGAACATCACCCCATTACCAGGATCTGTATCAGGTATAGGTACTAGATTATTCAGACCGTTACACCCTTTGGTGTTCGCAGGGTCGGTACCGTCTATTCCAGTCTCGGCGTTGCACACGTAATTCGTGTCGTTGTCCCTCGACAAGTCGCCTCGAAAATAGCACTCTTTGGCGCTGTCCTTGAAAACGAAAGACTTACACGAAGCGTTCGACATGCACACGTTCGCACAGTGTTTAGCCGTGCTCACACCCGTAATCTTTTTAGGATCCGCGCCTCTCTTGTCCTTCCCGGCGTTCCAGTTCGGGTTCGATTCCTTTTTGAAATACTTGAGGTCGTTGTCGTAGTACTTCCAGTCTGGCCCACCTGGTGGAGGCGCAGGCGGTGGTGTGAATGGTCCGTTGTCCGACTTGAAGTACTGCGACTCGATGCTGAACCCGCCGGCGCTCGCCGTGTCCGTGTACTTGGTCGTCTTTTGTCCCATGCCCGATTTGTCCATCCAGTCAAACTTGACGTACGTGTTGCCTACCGAACCCGAATCGAGAACGAACGCGTTCCCGTACATCGTGGAGACCCCGCCGACGTACGTGAACCCTGTACAATCTTCACTGGCCCAGCAGTTGTCGGCAGCCTGAGCCAATGTCCACGTGGAGTTGGTCCACATGCTCGGGGCTGTCTTGTCCTGAAGGTCGAACGGGACCTGTCCAAACTTGGTCGAGCCGATATCGGTCGACACATGGATCTCCTTTCCCTTTTCGTAATTGATGATCGTGACGTTCCCCTTGAGCTGACACTTCCCATTTTCCATGGAATATCCGGTGCACCCCTCCGTGTCGAAGCACAGGACCGAGCAGTTGACGTCGTCCTTGTCCTGCGGCGGGCCTATGTTATTCTCGTAGGGTGCGCCAAAGTTAAACTGGTGTTTGAAACTCCCGGGCCGGATGGTACTGGTGCGCTTCTGGATGTTCGGGAGTCCTGATGACGTGTCGAACTCGAAGCCCGCGAGGGCATCGGCTATGAGACCCTTGCTCAAAATCGTTTTGGCGGCGTCGGGGCCGTAATAGACCCGAAGGAACAACCAGACGCAACACGAAAATAAGCAGCACCCTGCCACCACGAGGACCGCCACGTCCATCTAATTTAGGGTGCCTATTTTTTTTGGCACTTGAGGCTTTCACCTATAGGCCCGTTGTAGCCCTCGGCACAGGCCTCACCGGGATTCAGGTAGTAAAATTGAGCGTCAGGTTTGGGCGGTGCCCGGACGTTCGCAAAGGACTTTTTACGGAACAAAATCAGGGCGATCAAGAGGACAAAGAGGGCCCAGAGCAACACGGAGCGCTTAACCCCCATCGGTTACTCTTTACGGAGATAAATTTTAGAATCCTCTTTCTTGACGAAATACCCGGGGACACTCTGCCATGCGTTCGGAGGCGTTTTGGACTTGAGGACCCACCACTTTTCCTCATCACTGAACGTACCCTTGGTGACGGTCTTCCAGACGTTGTACCCCTTGCACGTCCAGTCGAACTCGCACTGCATCCGACCCAAGTCTTCGGACGTCACCTTCTTGTCCTTGGAGGTGCACTCGATGGGCACTGAATTAGGATCGTAAATTGCACGACCCGAAGCGATTCTGAAAAAGGCGGACTCTTTCCCCTGGTCGATCTTCTCGGGTGGAGGCAATAACCAACCCATGGCGGCTGAACACGTGCACAGACCAATTGCCGCCAAGGCTATAGCCATCTAAAGAATACAGCTATTTTAATTCTAAAATGGTCAAGGTCATCTTCTGTATGCCCGGTCGCACCTACTCGCGCGAGTTCCTTCTGGGATGGACTGATCTGATTATGCAGGCTTCGGCACGTGGTCACCAGTGCATGGTCTCTCAGCAGTACACGAGCTGCGTGCATTTTGCCCGGGCCAAGTGCCTCGGGGGTGACGTGCTCAAGGGCCCGGACCAGAAGCCTTTCCAGGGGCAGGTGGACTATGATGTCATCATGTGGATCGACTCGGACATGGTGTTCCGTCCGGACGACTTTTTCGCGATGCTCGAGAGCCCTCACGACGTGACGGCCGGTCTGTACATGATGGAGAGTATGCAGGAGTTTGCGGTCGTCAAGGACTGGGACACCGACTACTTTGCGAAGCACGGCTCGTTCAAGTTCCTGCGACCTGACGACATCGTCGGTGCTGCGCAGTACCAGAAGGTGGCCTATTCGGGTATGGGCTGGATGATGATTCGGAAGGGTGTCGTGGAGGATCTCAAGTACCCGTGGTTCTACGGTCCACTTGAGGTCATCAACGACGGGGCGCTTCGCCCCGACGGGAGCGTAGCTCCCTTGATCGTCGATATGAATTCTGAGGATGTTTCGTTTTGCAAGGCTCTTGCGGCTGCCGGTCATCCCATCTATGTGGACACCAAGGTTCGCGTAGGCCACCAGAAGTCACTGGTGCTGTGAAAATTCAAACCCCAAATTCAGCTTTGAGCTCATCAATTGAGCGGTAATATCTTGCGAGGTCCTTTTTGAACCGCGCATCCTGCTTGGCGTTGGTCTTCACCAACCAAGCCAGATTCGCTTTGCTGTACTTGGTACGCGCCTGATTCTCAGTCGGTTTGCGGGGCGCCACCTTCTTGACCTTTGCGGAGGGGGAAGCCCCACTGGCTTCCCCCGGCCGTTTGTCGATGAAGCTCAAAGCCTGCATGACGGTATCCGCGAGATCATCCTTCTTCTTGTGGCTGTCGAAGAACGGGATCAGGTGCCGATTCACGTCGGTCGCCTCGATGAACTTGCGTGCGCGCTCGATACTCGTCTTTTTGCGCTGGGCGTAGCGCGCCGCACCTGGCCCCGCCACGTCAGGAACCTTGTGTCGGGCGTCCCAGATGACCACTTGGCGATCGGGATTCTTGACCAGAAAGTACGTGTGGAGGAGGTTCTCGACCGCCTTCATGCCCCGATTGCGGTCGGGCTGCTTCTCGATGATGACAGTCGTGGCCCCGAGGACCCACGGCCGCTCGTTCAGGTGGCGCACCAGACACGGGAACACGCCGTCCGCGTGCAGAGGCGGCACACCCGAGACGTCCCATTGGTGAATTTTGCGATCAGTCGGATCAATCAAACACATCGCCAAATTCTTGATTCCACAATCAATAGATAGAATCATAGCGTACTATTATTAAAGACTATCAGGTTTTTAAGTATAATGAGCAGCGTGTGCGCGCAGAAGAAGGCTGTCCTCGATGAGAGGATCGCGAAGAGAAAGGAGGCTGTCACGAAGCCTTTGAAGCCGCCGCCCCAAACCGAGCCTGCCGGTGACTTGGTCTGTTGGTGGTGCGTACACGCCCTTCCGCAGCTGCCTTGCATTAATGCACCCTTCAAATATGACGACAAACGCGGCCGTTTTGAAACCAAGGGGAATTTCTGCTCGTGGCAGTGCGCCAAGGCGTGGGCACACGACCTGAACTCGGCGCGCTCGGGTGAGATCCAGATGTTTCTGATGATGATGCGTCGCAGAGCCATCGGACGCTACGAACCTCTGTGGCCGGCGCCGAAGCGTGAGGCGCTCAAGATTTTCGGCGGTACTATGACCATCGAGGAGTTCAGGTCGTACGGCGGACTCGTCGAGCCGCCCATCATTCACTGGCCTGACCAGAAACGCCACATGCCTCTCGTCGGTGGGACGGCGGTTCCAGTCACCGAGACAACTGATGCACCCACCTCGACACCCGGCAAGGATCGCGGGCGACTCAAGGCGATCCAGAACTCGACGAGCTCTAGCGATACGCTGAAGCTCAAACGGAACAAACCGTTGGCCCGAGCCGAAAGCAAGTTGGAGAATGTTCTAGGAATTACGCGCAAGACTCAGTGAGGCGGCATGATGCACATGCGCCGGGTCCAGTCCCACGTGTAACCGCCGGGCGGGCACTTGGGAACGGCGTCCTTGTCGCACTTTTGGCTCACATGAGTATCTCTGAATCCAGTCGGGCAGTAGTAAAATGTCGCACAGTCGAAATCACTGGCGGCGACGGCAGCACCTATCGCAGCACCATACGCAGCGCCTATGCCAGCTCCAGCCGCGCCGTACATGGCCCCCTCACCCGCCGCCTGGTTCACAGCCTGATTCTTGAGACGTTCACACTCGTCTGCAGGTGGGTGCGTACCCGCTACGATACATGATGCTCCGGATAAAGACGCTCCGTCCGTACACGGCTCATACTGTCCGTTAATGGCCGGGGCTTCGCACGCCGGCAGGCTGGTGCACAGGTCCGACTCCGTGAGAGGGTCCATGCACGACCCGCCATTCTTAGCTGGCGTCACCACCTGACGCGTCCGTGTCCGATGGGCCGTCGTACCGCAATTGGCGTCGCAAGCACCCCATTCGCTCCATGGACCCACCTTGCACTTCTGCTTCACGCCAAACGCGTCGAGGAGGCCTAGGCCACTCGCACCCGTGGACGAGGACGACCCTGGAGGCATCGCACCACCGTGCGCCTGGGCATAGGCCAGTTCTTCAGCTGAGAACTCCTTTGACGAGCTGAAGATGTTGATATTTCCAGTACGTGAATACGACATGGCCAGCGAGCTGCAACACAAGAGGATCAAAAGAAGTACGACAGCGCCGAGCGGCAAGAGCCACCCGGGCATAGGTGAAGGGTCGTTTCCGTTCCCCGCCATGCTACTACTTTTCATCCATATTTTTTTCATCAATCAGATGGAACATACACCCGACGATCATGAGACTGAACACGAGCGTCGGAAACAAGGCTCCTGAATTTTCCATTACTACTCAGTCAGTTTAGTTTTTGGTCGGAATCCACGCTCGGCAGTTCCAAACCTCCTTGGCGTATACGGTACTGAGGGCGAAGTGGATGTGCGGCCAATCGAGTGCGTCACGCTGGTCGAGCTTGACGCCCATGGGGTTCTCATTCACCGACTTGACGAGCTTGATATGGGCGGACGGATCGCTCATGCTCTCGGCCATGTCGAACATGGCCCCGAGCCACTTGACGTGCGTCTCATTCTTGGCATCGAAAGCCTTGATGAACTTGGCGGTGATCGAAGTGGACGTCATTTATTTAATAGACGCGGGTGTTTTTTAAGCGGGGCCGTAGCCGCAGCACTTCTCCGACTTGGGGCGGTAAAACACGAGGACCGTGGCGGTGAGCAGGAGGCCCCAGAAGATCATGTCCTGAGAAGCCATCTTACTCTTCGTCAAGAGATTCTTCCTCGTCCTCGTCAGGCTCTTCGTCCTCGAACGACCCTGATTCGGTGTCCGTATCTTCGTCCTCTTCGTCCGAGTCGGTGGCTGTTTCTTCGTCTGACGTGTCTGGGACGTAATCTTCGTCCATCTCACACTTTATGAAAGATCCTTCATCACCGAACGACCTGAACCCAATGTCCTCGAGCAGGTCCGTCTTGAGGTCCTCGGCGATCGAGTCGTCGTCTATTTCGTACGTGTCATCTTCCCATGACCAAATACCCTTGGTCGTTTCAGACAAGTAACGGATAGTCAGAATGACCCCATCCTTTTCTTCGATCCTAGCCAGAAGTGGAACCGGTTTGCGGGCACCCACGTCTGTCCAAACGCGCACGAGCGTCATCTGATGTTGTCGGGTTGAATTGTTTTTATCTAAAATTACGCACCTTTAGGCCAGACGGGCGAACGGGGTGGCCGCCAGCGTCTTCTTGCCGACGCGCGGGCCGCGCTTCACACCGGCGTTGGTGCGCACCTTGCGCACAGCCTTGGCGCCGAACAGGGCAGCCAGGCCCATGTTGCCACCCGGCGACACCTTGTGCTTGCGCGGGCGGCCGACCGGGCGCTTGGGCGCGTAGCCCTCGAACATCTGGCCGATGTAAGCCTTGCGCTTGACGTGGTGGACGCGCACACCCGGCACGCGGCCGGCGTACTTGCCGCGGGCCGCACCGGCATTCTTGCGCTCCTTGCGGATCAGCTTGGGGCGGATGGGGCTGGGGATGGCGACGTTCGCGTGGGCGTACTTGACGTTGACCGTGGAACCCTGGGGGTTACGGTAGTACTTGGCCTTGGGCGCGTACTTCAGACCCTTGTCGGTCTTGACGATGTACTTGCCCTGGGCAGTCTGCATGATGACGCGACGCTTCACGTTCATGAAGGAAGTCGCCTTGGGGGAGCCGGCTGGGACCTTGCGGCCCTTGCGACCGACACGAGCGCGGTAGGCGCGCTTCACGGGACCGTTCATTTTGTACTATTCGTCGAGAAAATTAAAATGGGACGGGACGGCATGGGGCTTGTAAAACGCGGTACATTTATTACACTCAACCCTTCCACCTGTTATCGCAAGTCATACATGTAATGAACGCCGTCATTGGTTCGTCAGCTGAACGCGTCTGAAGCAAATAGAACGTCGTACGCTTTGATTTACACCGACTACAGGTGAACATTCCGGAATAGTCCTCCTCCTTCGCTCTGGCGGTCTCCATCTGCAGGTCGCGGCTCTTGAGCGCAAAGGCAGCCTTGGCTGCAGGACCTCCGGGCCAGAGGACTTCGGCGGAGTACTTGGCGAGGTTTTTCATGTCGAGCTCCTTGACCTGTAGGCGGCGCACGAGCTGGGGAACGACCCTGATTTCGAGCGAGACTCGGTCACCTGTGACTGTGAGGTCTGCTGCAGCCATGGGAGCTCGCCCGAGCTCCATGAGCAGCCCAGTGAGCTTCTGCTTGTACCGCCAGTGGAACATGCGGTTTTCCCAGCTCGCCACGTCATTTTGGCCGCGGGTCGTCTGGACCGCCCAGTTGTAAATGGACTTTTCGGCGTTGCGAACCGCCACCCCCGAAAAGTGCGTGCTAAGGCGCGTACGAGCAAAGTCACGAAGGGCGTGCTCCATTTTGTTTTGAAATTAGGGCCGAGCCCAAGACCCTGACCTGACCATCACAGGAATTTTTCAACCCTCGCGGTCATTAGCACTATGGCCATCATTGCCGAAAGACTACTGATCGCGACTTGATCTTGAAGAATATGGACCGCCTCGTTGACAGTCAAGGGTGCGTGATGAAATGCGAAATCGTTTAGGGCATCTGGCAAGAGGCCGAGCGCCGCCCCTCGTACCACGTGCTTCTTGATCAAATTCCCAGTCCTCTGTGTAATCGGGTGGCGCTGGACCCGACGGACACCGATACGGATGTGTGTACAAGGCTGCGCCACCACCATATCCTCTAATATTACCGTCTGTTTTATTCCTCGTCTTCAATCAACGATCTTAGAAGCTCGTGGCGCTCACGCGACGTTTTTTCTTTCGCAGAGATCCAAAGGCGCCCCTCCTCACCACACTTGGACTTGTCGAACCGGACCGAGTCTGAAAATTCATAGACGCGTTTTCCATATCCACGAAAGAGGGTGCATTGACCTGTACGCACGTAGGGGCCTGGACGGTAGAAGCGACACTGGCTACAAGGTCTATTCATCGTTACACTCGCGCAACAAAATTCACCCGCAAAGTCCGCGCATTTCCGCGTAGCTCATCTTGCCCTCTGCAAACTTGGCCATTGCGGCCACCTGTTCCTGATCGCCGACAATCGCCGCACACTGCGCCAGGAGCGGGTCGATTTTGGAGATGGAGGTCATCTCGTCACCGTCGTCCTTCTGCTCAGTGACCTCGGCCTCTTGGGAGGTCTCAACCGTCACGACCGACCCGACGGCACCGCGACCCGACGGCGGATACTCGGTGCGGCTATGGTACCGGACCGCGCAGCGCTTGCGGGGGTGGTTCATCTGCGTCACACGGTACCAGAACTCGTCGCCCTCCTCGATGAGCTCCCAGCCGATCGGGCGGCTAGGTTCATAGACGGACTGAATAGACCCATCCTTGCAAACCACATAGAGCTCGTTGCGTTTAGGACCGCCCTCAAGGTTCAAGAGGCCATAGGTCGACGGGGTGCGCAGCAGCTCCTCCGGGGAGTGCAGGGGGTCGATCTGCTCAGCGTAGAACTGAAGGCCGGGAGTCTTGAGGGAGGTGGCCATTGTTTTTGGGTGACTTCACTTGTCGTTGCCCTTGACCTTGGCGGGACAGGACAGCTTTTTTTCAAGCAGAGCCTCCTTGGCTCGGACTGATTTTTGAGTGTAAATCGAGTGGTCCTTGGTTTTCTTGGCCGAGTCGCGCTTGGATTGGCGTTTAAGTGATTCCATGGTAAAGTCCACGACTTTTTCCCGGTCCGTGACCGGCTCAGGACACGAATTTTTAATATTTTACTAAATTAAATGAAGTCCATTGTCCCCCTGGTTAACATCCTGTTCTATGGTCTGGCCCTACTGTGGATCACGCGTCTGGAGTCCAACGGGTGCGAGTGCTCGCGCGACTGGCGCCGTGATTACATGAAGTATTTCTTCCTGGCGGTTATCCTGTTCCAGGCCGTCCTGCTGACGGGTGTGTCCAAGGACCTCATCAAGCTGATGGGTGGCCCCATCGGCGTCGCGTCCCTGGTGTACCTGTACGTGACGATCACGTACGTCCGTGGCCTGCGTCAGAGCGCGTGCGGCTGCGCGGGCGGCTACCAGCAGACCGTCCTGTACTGGATGGCCGTCATCCAGGCGGCTCTGCTGGCCTGGTCGGTGTTCGTCCACGTCAAGGCCTAAACGTCGTATTCGCGCGTTGACTTTTCATCGAACCATTGAAGCTCCGCAGACTCCCCGAGGGCGTCATTGAGCGCCGCAGACAACTCCTCGACCTGATCCCAGGCAACCCCACACTCCTTTGTGTCCTCGTAATTGACACAAATGAGACTGGCGTGTTCGATAGCGTGCTTGAGCTTTTTGGCTATCTGGACGCTCTTTTTGGGCTTGGGGGTCTTGGGCGGCTGGGCGGTCGCCTTGATGACGAGGGGTCGCACAGCGAGCATTTGTGTGATGTGGGCCCCACGTCCTTAAATAGAGACTCGGCACCTATATAAACTACCTAAACATGATGAAGCGCGTGACGATTCGTGCAAGTGACGTGGCGGCATGCGTCGGTCGCCACCAGTACAAGGCCCGCGATGAGGTCATGAACGACATGTGGAAGAAGTATTGGCCGGACACGTTCACGGGTCAGACTCAGAGGGACCGGGCCAACATCGCTATGCGGGCATCCCCTCTGGCTCGTGAAGTCCTGGATTGTGTTTCGAAAATAGAACCCAAGGATTCCACAGAGGTTCAGAACATCATCGCCAACGTCCGGAAGCATATCAATTCTGATACGAATTTGAGTACCGAACAAAAGGCCGAGGTCATCTCACACATCACCTCGAATGTCTACACGTCCCACGGGACGCGATCGGAGGACAAAACTTCGGACAAGGTTGAGGTGGATGAGAAGGTTCGGCTCGTCCGCGACAATTCGTTTTACTACATAGAATTGCCGACTATTGAGGGTGTAAAGTTCTCGATCTGTGGAAAGATTGACCGGATCGAGGAGCGTGAGGATGGCACGCGCGTCTTGGTAGAGATCAAGAACCGTACGAACCGTCTGTTTGGGCGCGTCGTCGAGTACGAGTTTGTGCAGGTTCAGGTGTATCTGCAGATGCTGGGTCTTGTGCATGCTCGGCTCGTAGAGCAGTACAACAACCAGGTGATGAGTCACGACGTCGATCGCGACGAGGAGACTTGGGTGAATGAGCTTCTACCGGCTCTGAAGGTGTTTTGCAATGAGCTACTTTCTAAAGCAAGTGGAAAAGAATAAAATGCAGTTCTGTATGTCGCCGCGGGTCAAAAATAGAGACCGACTCCACCGCAACCATTTTTTTTGTAATTTAATCAGCGAACGTCACGTGCTTCTTCGGCTTGTCCTGAATGTACAGTCGCCCGCGCACAAAGTCCTCGAACGTCACCACGTGCACATCGTCCTCGCCCTCCCCGTCAATAGTCTGTAGGACCCAGCCCTCGCCCGGAGTGAACTCCGTCACGATGCAGTCAACGAAACGCGTCTTGCGCTTGGAGCCGACGCTCAGAACCACATTCTCACCCACGAGAGCCTCGAACCAGTTCTCGTACGTCTCGAGCTCCTCAGCAATCTCGTCGCGCTCCTTCACAAGGTCAAGGACTGACTGAATAGCCTGCATTTTCTACCTTCTTGACGGCCCGCCTTTTTATCTGCACACATCGTAGAGAATGACGCACCTAAAACTTGCACTGGTGTTCGCCGTGGCAGGACTCATCTTCACCAGCCGCCCTTGGCTCAATTTCCTCAACAAATTGGAGCCCGAAAAAGGTTTGCTGGTCAAGAACGTAGTGGTCCTGGCCGTCATATTCATGCTCCACGTCATAGACCCAAATATAGCCCTGCCGCATCTCAAGGCTGCGGGTGTCTTTCTGATTTACATCGCCTTTATGATAATATTCAACTACCAGTCTGATTGGATCGAAGAGTCGGGGTCGGAGGACGTGGGAGACCAGACGGTCGACGGGGCTGTGTATCACCGAGCAAGGGAGACGCTCCATCTGAGCCCGGACGTGGCGCGGCTCGTGACGTTCGTGCTTGTACCTGGGCTGCTCGCGTTCGCGGGGAGCAGACTCATGAGGAATGGTCAGAAGTTGCGTATCGACTAGGCGTACATAGCCTTGAGAAGTTCGGGATTCTCTTTGGGTTTCAGCTCCGGGCACAATTCAACAAGAGAAAGAGTCGCGGCGTCCTGGATGCGCGCAATTTCCTGTTCAAATTCCAGGAGGTCCTTGAGTGCCAGTAGATATCCCATGGCGTAATTTGCGTGAAGAACCTTGATGACGGCTGCCTCGTCCTGTGAGGAGGCGACGGCGTACCGAGCCGTCTGACGATAAAGAATCTGAATAGGGGTTGTGCTGTGCGCGCTTATCCATGACGAGCCACAAGACTATGAGGGCGAGTAAAAGTATCGCAAGTGTCTTCATATCTTTACCAATTACACTTCAAAAATAAAGCTCACTGTGAACCAGGGGTCCTGGCGCGCGCGAACTCTCCGGCCAGAGCAGCGGCCAGCAGCGCGTGCGGGGCAGCGGGGCGCCGGCTCCTTCGCGGGCTCATCGATCCAGCTGCAGCTGTCGATGTGGCGGTCCGAGTAGTAGTCGTCAGTCTCATTGAGGACATAGTCGATGTCTTCGGGGTGGAGGCCCTCGCTCTTCAGGAAACGGAATGTCTTTTCCATTTCCCGAAGGTCGTTCATCACCTCGGCCAGGATCTCCCTTCTGAATTTGCGAGGGAAATACTCGGCCATCTCGAACGCCTCTTGGATGCACGTCTCCATAGTCTCGGCTAGGATCTCAGTACAGCGCGCCTCGTAGGCCTCCTCATCCCAGGCATCCCGAGCCTTGTGGAACCCCTTAAAGTACATGGGTCTCCGGCACATAGGGCATCCCGCCCCGGTGCCCTTCCGGTACCACTCCTTGACGCAGCCGGTACAGAACACGTGTCCACAGACCAGCTTGCAGGCGTGGGCACACTCTTCGTAGCAGACGGCACACTCCATGCTTTGTTTTGGTGCGTCTGACCTCTGGACCCCAAACCCTAACCCGGACAAGACATGTTTTTTTGGGGTGTTAAAGAGTCGGGGCTCCACTTGCGTAATGGCGACTGCAACACCCCCCATCCGTCCCAAATTGACGAATCGAACCAATCAGAAGAACCACAAGTACTGGACTTTACATACGGGTCCAAATACCGCGTGGGTGACCCGCCCCAAGGACTCAAAGTCGGCGATCGTAGCGTTCAAGCGCATGGATGATGCCGTACTATTCGGTTCTATGATCGAAACTTACTTCATTTACAGTCAAGAGTGGCCGGACATAGATATTGAGATGCTTCCCGCGCCCCGAATCAAAGAACTTGATAATATTTTCCTCCAAGAATGGGAGTTTGATGATCTCAAGCTCAAATGTACTCGAAATATGCTTGACATGATCAGTGTCGACAAGGTTAACAGGGGGAGTGAAACGTATACTTTCAATGGAGATCATTACATGTTCGACGCGCCCCTTGAGTTTTATCAAAATAGGTTCGATGAATTGATCGAGTACTAGACGTAGCCCGTGCAGATGGGCGGGTACGTGAAACCCAAAATGCCCGTGTACAGATTGAACCCGGCCGTCGTGCACCCGAAAGTGGGGTCGGCCGTCTGCTCGAATTTCATGCTCGTCGTGTTGAACACGTATCCGGGCGGGGGAGTCGGGCGAGTGCTCGTGTAGCCCGTCTTGGTGCAGTAGCCGGTCGTGGCGTTGTACGTCCAGCCAGGTGCGCACCCTTCGCTTGGGTTAACAGGAGAGACGTTCGTGCATTTGTTATCCTCTGGACGGAAGGTCCAGTTCGGAGCACACGTCGCGGAAGAGGGTGACGTCGTGTACGTGCAAGACCGGAGATTGCAGTCCACGTCGCGCGTCTCACGTGCCGCCGGTGGTGGGCACGACTGACCGCCGTTCTGGGGTTCCTGATACTTGCGCGTCTGGGTCTTCTTGCCAGGACCGCAAGGCTTCGAGCACGTCGTCTCGGATGCGAATGTGGGCCAGGGCATGGGGTAGCAATCGACGGAGTTGCTGTTCTGCCACGTCGCGTCGAGCGCGTCGATGGTCGACTGCGAGTCCTGGAGAACCTTCTGACCCGTCATCTGAGCACCGCGGAACGCGGCCGTCTTGGCGGCGTCACCGGTATACGGACCGTTTGTCTGCTTCCATTCAGACTCGAAATAGTTGTTGAAATTGAGCTTGTCTTGGGCCAGCTTGGCCACGAGCGACCCGACGAAAGCCGTGCGGTTCGCGGCCGTGTCCGTCTTGTTGCTCTGAGACGGGAGCCACATGTCCTTGTACTTCCCAGCTGCGGCCGCCTTGAGCGCTGTTATGCGGTCGCGTTCAGACTTGGCCGATGATGATTCACCCTGAAGAGCCTGATTCTCGGCGAACCGCGCCTCGGCCTTGGCCATGGCGGCAGCCTGGTCCGCAGCCGTCGGCCCACTGGGTGGGGTGGTGGCGGCCATCGAAGCCGACGGCGCCGGAACCTGAAGCTGTTCCAGTGCAGTTCCGCCCGGAAGGAACACCTGCTGAACCTGTGGCTGCGCCTGGGGCTGCATCATCCCCTGACCGGCAACGGCGCCCGCCGACCACATGGGGGACCCCGCAGCCGAGGCGCCAACCGGAGCCGCCATCTGTTCACCCTGCATGACCACACGACCACCCGCCGATGGAACGCCGGACTGGGCGAGTGCGGCCGCCTGCGTCGCGAGCCAAGCCTCCTTGGAGATTTCCGACGTGTCCATGACGCTGGGTCTCGGTGCATAGAGAGACTGGAGGCCCACAGCGACCAGCATCGAATCCTCCTCTGAAATATCAGCACCCTTACGGATCGGCTGTTGGACGTACGTCTCCGTGACCTGACGCTTCTTTATGAGATACAGTGTGAGCACCGCTAATGCGAGGCCCACGAGAACGGATAGAACCCAGTTCATATTACTTTATGGAAAGTTTAAAATTGAGCGTCCTCTGGCGATTGGTCGGGCGTGACGCCGGGGTGGCGGGATCCGTGCTCCTGTACCAATCGTGACCTATGTGGGCCCTCCATTGAATAGCGGACCTCTCGAGCGCCTTGCGACACATGACGCACGGCAGGGACGTCCCGGGAAGGCCATCCTTTCGAATCTTTTTCACTATAAAATCACCGTACTTGCGATGGATCCAATGGGCCATACACGAAGGGTGGACGCCTTGGCGCTTGGCCTCCCAAAGCAAGTCTTTGATCATACGCCGCTCGGCACACAGGTTTCTGTCATTGTTTACACTGAGCGCAACTGCGCGTCGTCATGCACTGCATTTTCGTTACTCAAAAAATGTTGTTCCCTTTTAATGGTCCTTGAGGTCCTCTTGATCGTGTGTCTGGCTGTGACCCTCATCCTCATATGGTGCCTGAACGAGCGAGGGCGGGACCGGGTCGCCATCGTGTCGCTCATCAAGGAGCCTCACTCGATACGGACCTGGGTCGACCACCACAAGAACCGCATGAACATCGAACAGTTTTACATTTTCGCTGACGACGACGCCGAAGATCTAGGAATTTCAGATCCTAAAGTACAGATCATAAAGAACTGGAAGGGCCGCCTCGGGTACACGTGGGACTCGAACCTGGACGAACCGGCCAACGTTCGGGTCCGGCAGGAACTCGCGTTCAACGAAGGACAGCGCTTGGCGGCCCAGGACGGCATCAAGTACCTGGTCCATATCGACTCTGACGAGCTCCTGTGGGGTCAGGACCCGGCCAAGGTTTTTTCCAAATATCCAGAGTCGGCCTCTTTTCATATGAAAAATGAGGAGCTCACCCCGGATCGCATGGACTATCAGGACTGTTTCAAGGAGGGAACAAAGTTCCATTCCGATCCGACGAGATTCACGGCGTATGGGAATGGGAAGGCGGCAGGACTCGTAGGCCAGTGCGAATGGCACGGACCCCACTACTTGAAGGGGCGAAACACCAAGGAACTCTCGGAGGATGAGCTCCGGGTCCTGCACTACCCGAGCTGTAACATCGAAGAGACGCTGAAACGGGCCCGCCAGTACGGCAACTTCAAGGATGACTCGGCGGGTTGGTCGGTCCATCACAAGGAGACTCGGGACGCGCTCGCGAATTGTGGAGAGGATTGCGAAGCGCGGGCGCGTGAGGTTTTCACGAAGCGCATGGCAAATGATGGACAGTACAAGACGATCAACATTAACGCGGCGTCGGTGACGGAGCCGTGAACGCCGCCCCGGGAGTCACTAGGGTGCGCGCCTCTACCGCGGTCTGCGAGCGTATCCGCATAGCAGTCTTTGACTCTTGGTCGAGTTTCATGGTCGCGACATTGTCGCCTCCAGCCGACGCCTCACCCATACACGCCTTCTTTGCGGCCTGAGCAGCGTCTTGACACGCCTGACGGACGTGGAGGGCCTTGGTCCGGCAGCCCTCCTGATTACTACCACTGCACTCCTTCTTGGTCTTGTCGTAGGCGGCACCGCAAGCCTTGTAGGCCAGGGTGTACTGAGCGTCGCACTCGGCGGCGGTGAACCCGCTCGTCGTTTTTTGTATCAAAAAGATGAGGACGATGGCTATGACCAGACCGAGAATCACGGCGTGGAGCATTCTACTACTTTGTCGAGTTTAAATTTGACCGAGGCTGGTGGGTACGCGATGTTGAACGCGATGCGGTACCGACCTCGGGATGTCGTACCCTCTGAACCGAAACCCTTCCCTGGAATCACATAGTCCTCGCGTGGGTCCAAAACACCCCAGTCCGCCGTGTCGATCCTGATCGGCCCGTCGAAGTGTGGAGCCTCGATGATCTTCCCGTTGACGCTGTCCATGAATGAGATTTTGGTGTGCCATACGAGGTCATCACCCTGACGCAGTAGTTCTGGGTGGTCCTGAATTCTTATGTGAAATATGAGGTCCCCAGACTCTTCCCCCCGAGTCCTCCCCTGATCACCGAGACCATGGGCCGTGAGCGTGTTGCCGCTCTGTATCCCCTTGGGTATTTTCAGTTCCAAATTGAGGTTCTCGACCTTTTTTGATTTGAAATTGCACTCTTGACACCCCTTCCCATGGACTCCCACACCCTGACACGCCGGACAGGGTTGATTGAAAGCCATGGGGCCCATCTGGATCTGGACTTGGCCACGGCCATTGCACTGTGGGCACTTTTTCTGACAGGTCCAACACGGCTTGGACAGCTGAATCTTGAAGTTCTTGGTCAGGCCCCGGTATGCATCCTCGAGTGTAATCTTGAGCTCATGTTCATGGTTCGCACGGCGGACAGGGCCTCTTGATCCGCCACCGAAGGCACCATTGAACATCTGACTGAATATGTCCGGTCCTGGGAAGCCGTGACCTCCTTGAGGCGGACCGTCTGCGGTCCCAAACTGATCGTAGTTCTGGCGCTTCTGGGGGTCCGAGAGGACCTCGTAAGCCTCTTGAACCTTTTTGAACTTCTCGGCGTCACCGCCCTTGTCGGGGTGGTGCTCGCGGGCAAGTTTGTGATATGCTTTCTTGACGGCGCCATCCTGCGCCTCGCGTGGAATTCCTAGGACCGCATACGGGTCCGGCGTCTGAGAATTCATTCTCAGCCTCTAATTTTATATTGAAATTAGTCCTTTACTTGGAGCGCGACTTCTTGGACAGGTGCTTGCGCGCGACAATCTGGATCTTCTTGGCGGCGGCGTTGGGGCTGGGGGTCTTCTTCTTGGCCGCGACGGTCACGCGGCGGACATTGCGCGGGTATATCGGGCCGCGAGTCACTGGGTTTCGCGTACCTGGAATGGGCATCTTGGGGTTCATCATGAGTAGTTTATAGTCGTTCTTTATCATCTTCATGAGTTTCCAGAATGTGTTGACGTCATAATAATCCTTGCGACCTGTGCTGCGGTTTTTAACCTCATAAACGATCATACTCGACCGAGGAAAGTTGAGAGTTATAGGGTTGACGTAATTTGCGTTCAAAACAACACGAGGAACCACGGGAAGGGCTCTGACTTTGTCCATGTTCGCCGCCTTTTTTTTGGACCTACGCTCATTCCCTTTCCTTATTTTGGCTAGAAATTCTGCGCGATTATACATTACCAGTAGTCGAGAAATTATCTACGCCGTGGCACCATTAGGAGGTTCTGATACTTGATTGTATTCGTCTTGAGTGCATTGTTGATGTTATTTCGGCTATAACCAGCGCCGACAAGTCTGGATATTGCCGTGAAAGGATCTCTACCGGCTGAAATATTAGCATTCACTTGGCGAAGAATTATCGCCGTTTTATTGGGTTCTTCAGCTGTGTCAACAAACACCTCCCGTATCTTTGCCATGTGGTTTTTGTAAAAAGCCGCTTGAGGAACATTTGTATTGAGACGCGCGTTTGAAAGCCCCTTGTAAAATGCTTCACTGACTTTGAGAGCCTTGTTGAGAGCTTGGCGGCGATCCTCGACGGTATTTTTAAAGTCGGAATTATTTGTGTTGTAGCCGGACCCACCCCTCGGCGTGAATCTTCCATTGGGCGTGATACTCCCGATTTTCCGTGCAAGGTTGGGTGATAGACCCGGGGTATTTTCGGGCAACCCTGCGAAATACTGTTGAGCCGTCTTCATCAAATTACCATCTAGATAACGAGCAATTGCAGATATAGATGTGAAAGTGCCTGGCTTGACCTTGGGGTCATTTATTACTGCTTTTATAGCAGAAAGAAACTTGGCTACATTGTTAGACTTTCTAACTGCGGTCGCCATCCCCGATGCGGCAATAGTGCGTGCACCCCTCCCCGCCGCTCCTATATTTCCAGCTCTAGACACTGTTAATAAGGAGTTTATAGAAGGAATATTAATATGGTTAGCCAAAGGCTTATTTGTACGGGCGGTCTTTATTATATTATAAGCCTTATTTGAAGCTATAAAATTGTTGGCCCATTTTTTATATGTTGGGTTATTTGACTTGGCCCAATTCTTGAAGTTCATAACCTCACTAGGGACCGACCCTGGAGTTAAATTGGCTTCCGCTCCAAAGAGCCATGGTAGAAAATGAACGTAAACTTTCCATCCACGTATACCGGCCAGGCGCAGACTCGTATCTATGAGATACTTGATTTTCGCGAGCTGAAACGACTCGGCCGGTATAGTCTCCTTTTTGCCGAGGCCTATTTTCAGTTCGTAAATGTGAATCTCACCACCGCCACCTGGTGCCGGAATACTCAAAATGATATCCGGCTGTATCTCAGTGGTTCCTTTGACCTTTCCCTTGATGTTTTCATTATTATTATTCGCACGAGGCTCGGCCATCTTTTCCGTGAATTTCAGAATGGCTAACATGTTATTTCGGATTCTCGTCGCTTGGGAATTCATGGCTACACGGGCATTCTGAGCCATTTTAGTTTTCAAATTGATTCCCGAGTTTGTAGGGTTGATGGGAAACGCCGTCTTGATGAACATAGTCGGCTTTGACACCTGGACGAGTTCTAGTGGGTCTGTAGGGTTCGTCGCCTTGTCTATATATGTAGTACCTTTGAGCTCGGCACCACGTTTAAACGCCGGGTCTTCAAGAAAACTTCCCGACCACGCAGCCAATTGCGAAGGTCTGGAAAGGCGAAACGCCCGGGCCGCTGGAATAAGTCGGTTTATCTGATTGACTGAAAGGTTGGAATTTCCTATGGCCGTAAATAACAAATAATACTCCTTTTTCAGCTTCTTATTCAAACTTTGACGCGACTTTGTCGCCGCCTTTCTGATTTTGGGCGCGCCTTGATTATTGTTAAATGTGACTTTCATCATCTGCTCCGAGGCGAGGGCCTCTCGCGCCCGTTCCGACATTTCCCGAACACGTTTTGGCCGTGAACTCATCCTATACTTCAAACCCAGATAAAAACTTGACCCCTGAAACAGGTATCAATGGCTACCGCTTCCAAGACTCTGATGAAGGCTCTCGACCGCGTGAATGACCTGAAGGCTGATCTGAAGGAGGCTAACGCCGAGCTCAAGGAGGCTGTGGAGGCGACCTCTCTGTACAAGGCTTTTTTGGATGCCATCAAGGAGACGATGCCCGACAAGGTGCCTGAGAAGGCTGCGGCTTCCAACGCCTTCAAGCTGACTCTGGCGATGCTGACCAAGAAGGAGGAGGCTGAGGGTGACGCGGAGTAAATTTCAAAGGGAAAATAGGAGGGTACATCCCTAGCTCGATGATGAATTTGTCCCATAGGGCCTTGCGGTCCACGTCGTCGAGTTCAATCTTTCCGCCATCTCCGTATTTGTGTAATAAATAGTACGATCCAGGCATGTCCCTAAACTCGGGGTTGGTCGAATCCCACACCGAGTTCAGAAGCCAATCAAGTTCCATCCGCCAGTACTCATATGTCGTGAGACCCATTTTACGATAAAGGGCCTGAGTCTCTGGGACTGGTCTCAGTCTAAAATAGACCTCAATAACTGATGTGACCCAAGGGGGGTCCATTCTGCTCTGGGTCAAGACCTAAAATTCGTGTTCTGCACGCGTTAGGGTCTTGAGGGCCCAATCCATTTTCATCTCAAAATGGCCACCTTCCGTGTGATGCTCAGCCTCAACACCGACCTGGCCGAAACTAACGCCCTTTACGTCAACCCCTCGGACGCCACCACCCCCTACGTCAAGATGGGACGCTTCGTCTACAAGTGCATCCCCCACCCTGACGTGGATCGCGCCACCGTTCGCATGAACGCCATTACCCGCCGGGCAGTTTACCCGAGCGAAACAGTCATCCTCGAGGAGTACCTCGTGCCCATGACAAACGGGCCCAAGGTTGTAGCCGTTCAGGCAGAGTACGTGAAGCGCGTGATGGGCCCTATGCCCTACAACCTCCCGAACACTGTCCGGAACGCCCTCGAGGGTCTGGTCGTCGCACCGGGCCAGCAGCTGACGCTGAATCACGGAGACCACGCGATCCTGATCCACGTGACTGACGTAGATGCGCCTGGTGTCGTCACCATGAATACAGAGGTGAGCCTGATGTGGCTCCCGCCTCTCTAAAAAAATGTGTGCTGCACGCGCCAGGGTCTGGCCAGTCGCAAGTCAAAACACCCAAAACCAACCATGTCTCCCAACTCTAGCGTGTGCTTCAACAACGCCGGCCTTCTGTGCGGCTACCAGGGCGAGTACGAGGACGAGGAGCCCGTATTCACTTGGACCTACGCCGAGTTCGAGGAGTACCTGAACGAGTCCATCACCCCCTCGATGTATCACTTCATGGCCGGTTATGTTCGCAGTGAAATTTCCAAGGATGAGCTCTATGAGATCCAGGGTGGTGACTATTGTACGGGCGACCTCGAGGCTGCAGCGGTCGACGCCTACTTCGACTTGCCGATCAACGAGCGGATCGAGATGCACGAGCAGACGCTCGTGAACCTGCGCGCGTCCAAGCGCTCGGCCGAGGCCAAGGAGTCTGCCGCGATCGACGCGATGCTCACCGAGAACATGCCGTTCGACGGCACGAGCCCCATCTCCCAAGAGTACTGCGACTTCATGCGGGGCTTGATCATCGCGAACCGCGCCAAGGCTGATCGTCTCGAGAACGAGATTCATGAGGAGGAGCAGTGGCGTGGCGGTCACGAGGAGGGGGCCGAGGACCTCGAGACCAAGGAGAACTACGACCCGATGGAGGCTTGAAAAAACGTGTGCCGTGCTCGCCACCATTTAATGAAATGAAACTCTTTCCAAGTAACTAGAAATGTCCACCCCCCGCGCTCCGCGCAAGTCTACAGGTGGCGTCGATGTCCAGCTCGAGGAGTTCGAGGTGGATCTGCGAGGCCTGCTCGAACTCCAGCTCGGCCACGCGGTGGATAGGCATTTCTGGTATGAGAACGCACAGCTCTCGGACGAAGATAATCTGTTGAACGCCCAAGCCATCGACGGCGCATTCATGGACCTGATGCACCGGTACCAGAATGCACAGGCCGTTACTGATCTTCTCGAGCACTGTCGAATTTTGATCCAGAATGTGGTGTGGGCGGCCATGAACGTCCCTTGGCCGGAGGTTCCGGACTTGCACATCGATGCAGTCATTAACAACGCCATGGCCGTCTACAACCGTGTGATATACGCACCACTCCGGACCGAGATGATCATGGCCAATCACAATGCCGAGGTCCTGCAGCGGACGTGGCGCCGGTGCATTACCGACCCGGACCACTCGGCGTGTCGGCGGCGGCTCATGCACGAGTTTGACCAGGCTACGAATCTGCTCCCCAAAAATTTTTGAGAGCGCCCGGTACGAACGAATTTCGGATAGGAATTGGAGGAGTCACCACCCGGACCTCTTCGACCTGTACACCCGTAGACTGCGTCATCTTCTTTCTCGGTCTGAAAATCAACCACCCACTCACAATTCCAAAAATAAATTCGAACATAAAAGTCTTGGACACTAGTCTTTTAATGTTCAAGTCTGAAACAGATTACGAGCTCGGCAAGATTCTCAAGATGAGGCGTCTGAACCCCATCGGCGAAGATGTGTACTTGATGCCCGACGGCACCATAGAGAAGGACGAAGACAAGATCGTAAAGGCTCAACGAATTTTTAGAGACAATTGGTACAAGCCAGGCGGGCCGGGGGCCAGGCGGGTCCTCGCAAAATATGGGTCGTGTACCTACCAGATATCCGGGGCCGAGTCACCAGTCCAAAAATGATGACATTTGCAGTCTCGACGGATCTGGTGGAGTGCGCTAAAGTTTTAGATAGGGCTCGTTTAGGAAAACAGAGGGTAGAAGCGTATCAGATATGGAGGGCCCTCCAAGGTTTGACGAAAGGATGGACGCACCACCCCGCGACCCTTATGTGGAAAGGCCACACCTGCTTTCTCGCCAAGTACATGAACACTATGATTGACGAGTGGGTAGCCCGTGGTTACACGAATAACATGGCAAAATTGCCTCACTGTAGGAACCCTCGGCCACCGTGGTGGTGGGGATGGGACCAGGTTCACAAGTCCCATCAGGCTTCCTTGAACCGCAAGATGCCCACGTGGTACAATTTCGAGCTCGAACCCGAGTGGGTCGATGCAGGCTACGTATGGCCGACCAAGCCCCAAACTTTTAGGACGTAATACCATGGCGTGTTGTGGTGGCCCACGGGCTCAGACCGAGACCCTTTACGTCATCCTACCCTACTTCAACTTCTGTGGCTTCAAGCGTCGTCAGAGCCTCTTTGTCGAATTTGTAAAACAAATTAAGGGGACCGGAGTCCAGGTGGTCATAGCCGAGGCGCTCGGCCCAGCCCCACTTCCTGACCTGAAGGTTCACGCGCACTTCAAGTACGATACCGACAGTCCAGTCTGGCTCAAGGAAAACCTGATCAATATGGCCGTAGCCCGTCTGCCCAAGGGGTGGAAATATGTGGCGTGGGTCGATGCCGACATCACATTTTTGAACCAAAATTGGGTCCATGATACAATTTCTAAACTCGGAAAATGGGACATTGTCCAGATGTTCCAGACGTGTGTGAATTTAGGACCGAAAAACGAAGCTCTCAAGATCGACAAGGGCTTCGGGTTCATGCACCGCGACAGCGGGACGCCATACGTCGCATCTGCCCGGTACGGCTTTTGGCACCCCGGGTACGCGTGGGCCTGTACACGCAAGGCCTGGCTCCAGATGGGCGGTCTCATAGATTGGGCCATTCTGGGGTCGGGTGATCGGCACATGTCTCTGGCGTGGATCGGTCGGGTCAAGGATAGCGCTCCTGGGACCATCCACCCCAATTACCAGGCGTGGCTCGAGGAGTACCAGTGCATGTGCAAAGGTCTCAAGGTTTCGTACGTCGATGGGACCATCCTGCACCACTGGCATGGGCGCATCGAGGACCGCAAGTACCGTGAACGTTGGGACATTTTGACCAAGAATAAGTTTGATCCTCTGAGAGACATAGGTCAGACGGCTGCTGGTCTAATTCAACTTACAAATCCGGGGAGGCGATTTGAGAAGGAACTCTTGGAGTACTTTATCGGCCGACGTGAAGACTACGTGTGATGAGCCGGCCAGGACTGGCCCAACCCACTGAATTTCCAAAAATGAACTCCGTCCAGCGCGAGTACCTGCGCAACGCTCGCAAGGCGGTCCGGATTGCAAACGACGCCAAGTTCAATGCCGTCGTTTACAGTTACCACGCCAACTGGGCCGAGGCCTACTGGCACAATTACCTCAAGTCTACAGGGGCCAAGCAGTTTGCTGAGCGCATGGCGCGTCTGCGCGCCTTCTTGAACGCGAAGGACACGCAGGGAGCTCTGAAATATCTAGCGTAAATCGTTATCCGGGTCTGCGCGCGTCGCGTACCACGCCACAGGTGCTTTCCGCTTGGAAACGAGCACAAATTTATACACTCGGGCGACACTCCACTGCTGCGCCGTCGCTCCTGGGCGCGACCCGCCCGTCCTCCACGCCTTGAGGCCTCTGTTGTAGACCGTGTTGAGCGTCGAGCGGCTAATACCTGTTCGCCGAGCAATAGCCTCTTTATTGAATTTTAGACCGGGATAGACCTCATGGAACCTGAGGGTCCACTTGGACTTGGGCCGGTTCTTCAGGACCCGGTCTGACCTTCCCAATTTCGGACGAGGATTGCTCCGGCGTCTGAGGAGCTCGATCTCTCTGCGTCGCCGCCACAACTTGGACAGACCGCTGAAGTAGCGTTCTGGCCACCGGCGAGTCACTGTCGTGTGCCGGGGGTGCCGGGGCTTCATTACTTTTTACTGGGATTTTAACGGCTGGCGCGCTTCACGGAGCGGCCCACCTTCTTGACGACGTTGGTCGCCTTGCGGAGCTGCTTGGTCACATTGGCGTTGGACGCCTTGGCCTGGGTCACGGACTTGCGGAGGGACTTCATCACGTTAGCGATGTACTTCTTGGTGTTCATGGTAATATCAGGACAGAATAAAATATGAGAATATGGTAAATGGCTGTGGCAATGATTCTCTACGGGATCGCCGTCATTTTCATGATGATATGCATCGGCACGGCGGTGGGCGCCTTGAGCAACGCCAGGACCGACAAGAAGAGGGCGTCCGATATGGGAATCACCGCGTTCGCCTTCTGCATGCTGGGTACGCTTTTCATCCTCGGCGGTTTTGGCGCATCCAAGTTTGGCGTGCACAACGCCCCAGCCTCTTGAATCCAAATAAAATCTAGGTAAATTGCAGAAAGGGATGGATCCGCCACTCGGCTTCCTGTTGAAGCTCCCCCCGGCCATGATAGTCGTTCCAATTGTTCTCAAGATTGCATATCTCATAGGTTTTTTGCTCGCACTGGCCACATGCGGCGTCGGGATCGCGTGGGGCGTCTATACTGCTAAAAAGGACAAGGACAAGAAGGAGAAATTCAAAAAGGCGACTATGGGCACGGGTATATCAGCTCTCATAATACTCATCATATGCACTATAATAGATTTCCTATTCGTATCTGGTGCGCCTCCACAGTGGTGGCCGGAGGGTGACGAAGGAAACGAGTGATGTCCTGGTCAGAGTTCAGATCCGCGCCCTCTTCTTCACCCAAAAACACCATGGCTCTCCAGATCCTCCACCAGCTCGAAGCCGCTTCCGGCCGCCTTGAGAAGGAGGCGATCCTCAAGGCTCACGCGACCGACCCCGTCTTCAAGGAAGTCTGTCGCTTGACCCTCGATCCCCTCGTGAATTTCTATATCAAAAAGCTGCCCGATGCGGGGGTGGCGCGTCCGGGTTCCGACACGTGGACCCTGAGCAAGGCCCTCGAATCCATCACACAGCACCTTGCGACGCGGGCGCTGCGCGGAAACGCCGCCACGACCCATGTCCACCGCCTCTTGACGTGCCTCGCGCCGGACGACCGGGAGGTCCTTCGGCGGGTCTTGGGCCGGAGCCTCAAGTGTGGTGTGAGCGAGAGCACGGTTGAGAAGATCTGGCCGGACCTCAAGCTCAGCTACCCCTGTATGCTTGTGAGCCCTCTGGATTCCAAAACTAAATTAACCTTCCCTCTGATTGCCCAGACCAAGATGGACGGCATGCGCTTCAACGCCATTTGCGAAAACGGCCAGGTTTCGTACCGTACACGGGCCGGTAAGGAGCTCGACCTGTTCGGTGTGCTCGATGCTGACGTCATGAACCTCACGGCCGAGACGGACTATGTGCTGGATGGCGAGCTGCTGATGGCTGGGCCTGACGGCAAGCCCATGGACCGCAAGACGGGCAACGGCCTCTTGACCAAGTTCCAGAAGGGCACGGGGACCGCCGAGCTTGCGAAGCAGATCCGGGCGGTCGTGTGGGATATCATGCCCCTCTTCGCCTTCCGTCTGGGTCGGTGCAGCACGGGGTACCGTGAGCGCCACCACATGCTCTACCCTCGGCAAGTTGGGGCGATCCAGGTGGCTCCAATTACGATCGTAAATTCGATGGAGGAGGCTCAGGTGCTCTACCAACAGAAGTTGGCCGAGGGTGAGGAGGGTGTGATCCTCAAGGATCCCAAGGGTCCGTGGGAGGACAAGCGGGTCAAGCACCAGGTCAAGATGAAGGCTGAGCTCGAGGCGGACCTGGTGGTCACTGGGTTCATCCCGGGCTCGGGTAAATATGAGGGCAAAATCGGGTCCTTGCTGGTCGAGACGGAGGACGGGGAAGTCAAGACTGCGGTCGGCACGGGCCTCAGCGACGAGGAGCGCTCGATGCCCTTTAGCAATTTTTCG
>Ga0334722_10001316_pt1 | contig 31698 bp, 25 predicted proteins | sample C3_bottom_MG_FD_207210 | JGI IMG/M metagenome (GOLD analysis project Ga0334722, IMG submission 207210) | Sediment microbial communities from Yellowstone Lake, YNP, Wyoming, USA - C3_bottom | ecosystem: Environmental > Aquatic > Freshwater > Lake > Sediment | place: USA: Wyoming | collected... | reverse complement strand
GTGCCGATGCGCGCCTGGATCTCTTCTATATTGAACGGCTTGGTGATGTAATCGACCCCACCGACCTGAAACCCCTTGACCTTCTCTTCCGGACCCTCCAGTCCGCTCAGAAAAATGACTGGTATCTCCTTGCAACGGGGGTGCAGCTTGAGCCGTTCACAGACCTGAAATCCATCCATACCCGGCATCTTGATGTCCAAAAGGATCAGATCGGGGCGATAACGCTCCACTTCCTCCAAGGCTGTGTGACCATCGCCGCATATACAGACCTGGCTGCCGCCGTTGACCAGGATCGATTCAAGCAGCGACTGCACCATCGGGTCGTCGTCGACGACCATGATTCGGGGCACTTTCTGTTGTAGGCCGGCAGCTGACATGACGGCACTGTAATGCATTTTCTCTTTTTTTTCAACATGATCAACATCAACCCAGATTTGATGGCTGCAGTGCGCCCCATCTGCTGCCGGCCGATTGACTTTAACTGCGCCCAGTGCTATTGAAATGTGTTTATTATTTGACTCAGGAGTTTCCCGTGTCTCACCGTACCAGCCATCTTTTCAACTTCGTTGCCGCGCGCCCGCGACTGATCCTTGCCATTGCCCTTGTTCTGTCCGTAGTTGCCGTCATCTATACCAAAAAGAACATGGAGTTCCTCACCGGACGCGACGACCTGATGCCCAGAAACGCCCCGTTCCAGGTAGATTACCGCGCCTACCGGGCCGAATTCGGCGACCAGGAGGAAATCGTCGCGGTCATCGAATCGGATGATGCCGAAAAATCGACCCGTGCGGCCGATGCGCTCTATGCCAGGCTGAACAAGGACTCGGGCAGGTACCGCGAGGTGTTTTACCCCGGCGGCCTCCCCTTTTTCCGTACGAATGGCCTGCTCTTCATGCCGCTGGATGAGATCAAGGCGCTGCGCCGGACCCTGACCATGGCAGCGCCGGTACTCAAGGAACTGGCGGCTGCGCCCTCGGTACAGACCCTGTTCACCAGTCTCACCACCCAGATCGATGCCTATCTCGCCACCGGCAACCCGGCCGCCCTGGAAAGCCTCACTTTCATGCTGACCACTCTGGACAAGGGTTTCAAGGCTTTTGACGGCAAAAGCTCCGGCATGACCATGGACTCCTTCCTCAAGGGGGGGGGCGACGGTGCGCCGTCCATGCTGGAGAATGCCGGTAAACAGCAGGTTATCACCATGCTGCCGGTCAAGGAGGAAGGAAGCTTCGTCGCTTCGGAAAAGGCCATAAAGTCGGCCCGGGCGGCCTTGAACGATATTTTGAAACAGCCCGAGTTCAAAGGGGTGAAGGGTGGTCTGACCGGCGTACCGGTGCTGGAGTACGAAGAGATGGCCACCAGCCAGCGCGACATTGAGATCGCCACCGTGCTCTCCCTGACCCTGACCGTCATTCTGCTGCTGTTTGCCTTCCGGGGACTCCTGAACGTCATTGCCGCCATGGTTTCGCTGATCGTCGGCATCTGCCTCTCGTTCGGCTTCGCGACCCTGGCCGTTGGACACCTCAACATTCTCTCCATGGTGTTCGCCATCATGCTGATCGGTCTCGGCATCGAATACGGCATCCAGGTAGTGCTGCGCTACCAGGAGGAGTTGAAACAGGGGGTCGGCGGCATGCAGGCCATCGAAACCGGCCTGACCGCCAACATTCGATCCATCGTCATGGCCGCCGCCACAGTGGCCCTGGCATTTGCCACCTTCGCCTTTACCGACTTCAAGGGGATCGCGGAACTGGGCATCATCGCCGCCGGGGGTGTTGTCATCTGTGTCATCGCCACCTTCACCGTCCTGCCGGCTATGCTGGTGCTGCTGGAGCGCTTCAGAAAACCGCAGCCCGACACCGCCAGCGCTCCGCCGGCTGTCGTACTCGACCAGCGGCCGTTTTTCCGGTTCCTGTACGGTAAACCACGGGCCGTGGTCGCCATCACCCTCCTTCTCTCGATCATCTGCCTCTATCCTACCCTGACCATGCGCTTCGACTATAATCTGCTCAACCTGCAGGCCAAGGGACTGGAATGCGTGGAGTACGCCTGCAAGCTGATGAAGAGCAAGGAGAATTCTGGCTATTTTGCTGTGGTGACGGCCCGCGATGCCGCGGAGGCGCGCCGCCTGACCGCACAGCTGGAAAAGCTGCCGGCCGTGGATCATGTGGTCTCCCCTCTCAGCTTCGTGCCTGACCAGCAGCGGGAAAAGCTGGCTGAGCTTGCCGCCCTGCGCGGCGTCATGGCAGAGGTCAAGCCGGTGCCGTACGAGGAGAACCTGCAGGTGATGGCCCTGCCCGCCGTCTTCGAAAATTTCCGCAACCGGGTGGAAAAGCTGGCCACCGCCCTGCAGACGGCCAAAGCGCCCCAAGCCGCGCCGGTGAGTGCTTTCCTGAAAACCTTGGACAGTTTTTTCGCGTCGCTGGAAAAGGAGAAGGATCGCAATGCCTTGGGCATGCTGCGGGAATTCCAGGGGAGCATGTTTGCCGAACTGCCCGCCAAGCTCACCATGATGAAGGAGACCCTGCAGGCGGCGGAGGTCAGCGAGAAGGACGTGCCGCCCCAGCTTATGAAGCGCTTCATGGGCAAGCAGGGCGCCTTGCTGTTGCAGGTGGCCGCCAAGCAGGAGATCTTTGACCGTGAACCGCTGGCCGAATTCGTCACCCAGGTTAAGAGCGTGGTTCCCCATGCCACCGGCGAGCCGGTCATGGTCTATGAATCGCTCAGCATCCTGCGCGACGCCTACCTGAAGGCCTTTGCCTATGCCTTTGCCGGCATCGCCGTCATCCTGCTGCTCAACTTCAAGAGCATCCGCTTCGCACTGCTCGGCACCATCCCGCTGGCAGCCGGACTACTGCTGATGATCGGCGGCATGCGGCTCATCGGGGTCAGCTTCAACTCGGCAAACATCATCGTCCTCCCCCTGATTCTGGGGGTCGGAATCGATTCGGCCATCTACATCATCAACCGCTACCGCCAGGGCACGGAAACTCCTGTCCAGGTAGCGACCCGTAGCGCCGGTATCGGCGTATTTCTCAACGCCCTGACGATCCTGTTCAGCTTCGGAGCCCTCATGGTGGCCCACCACCAGGGGGTCTTCAGCATCGGCGCGGTCATGTCGCTCGGCATGGTGGCCAGCGTGGCCGTGTTTCTGGCCTTTCTGCCGGCACTTTTGGAATTGTGGGGGAAGCGAGAGGGATAGGGCAAAGTCCGGGCAGCATGAAACAGAAAAGACCTCCGAGGCATCAGCAGCTTCGGAGGTCTTCGATTTTTATGCAGATCTGTAAGAAGCGCCGAGGGCACTCGCCTCCCATACCATTTTTGCCGAAACCACTTCAGGTAATCTACAAGATCAACCACTCGACTCCGCAAAGCTTGAACCACAAGCTGCTCGGGGAGTCGGAGCATCACCAAACCTTTTGCTGGAGGTTTTTAATATGCAGCTTATCAAAATTAACGTATAGTTTTTCAAATTTCCACCACCACATCGATAGTACACTTATGAATAGCAGATCCTCCCGTAGTCCCATTGCCACACCTGCAATCCAGCAGATGCGGAGCAGCAAGCAATCCGACAAGTCTATTGATGATCCCTAAAGGAGAAAAAATGAAACTTGCTGTTATGAAAGTTATTTCCAGAAGAGTACTGCTGATTATGGGCATTGCAGCGATTGCGGTTATGTCCACCGGTTGCCAGATGATGGCAAACGGCCTGGTCAAACACTACAGTGCAAAAGCCTGGGAAGAGACCAGAGTCAAGATGGGCATAAACACGGAACCTCCTCACATTGCCTCGATAACTTCCTATGGGACACAGGACCCGGAACTCCAAATTTTTCTCTCCTATATCGGTGCCTTGGGAAACCCTGTTGAGGGTGTCAGCGGCAAGGACATGGACGCCAACGATTTCGAGAACATGTTGAAAAGAACGGAAAACGATGTTCGCAAGGCATATGACAACGTTTCCACCATGAGTGCGGATCAAAAACTGGCCTTGGCTGAAAAAATCACGGACGGAATGCGAAAAGCCGGTCCTCCTAAGTACTTGAACGTGCTGCCGGTTGGTGCAGACCCGAAGATGTCGATCCTCAGTTCAAGCATTGCGATATATCCCGACCCAACCGTTCATACCCTCAACCAGAAAAGCAGCACTATTTCAGTGTTTTATAAATTCAAGACCTTGGAGGAAATGTCCCAAAAGGCTCAAGATATCAACAATAAGTTAAAATCGGTTATTGCAGGACAGCAGGGATGGAAAACTCTGGATCTGGCTGTTTACAAGGCACAGGTTTACGATAACCGTTTACTGGCAGGAACCAACGCCAGCCCCGAGTACAAAAGGAATTTCGCCGAGCAAAGTGAAAAAACAATTAAGAGTTACCAGGCAGGGCAAGCCTCGATGCAATATAGCTACGAAAGCCGGTATCGCTTGAAAGACGCAACATCAAATTTCCCAGCAATAGACATGTACCTGATAAATGTGGTTCCTATACTTGAGCCACTCAATGGCTTCTATGAGCTCTATGTTGGATTTGCAACTAATATCGCCGAACCAAGGGAAGGTGCATGACCGTCCGTTTCTTCAATCTACATCTGAAAATACGGATATTGCAGTTAATTGCACTGTGTTTCATGACAACCGGTTGCCTGGCCCCCCTAACCGATGTCAGCCTGAGTACTGGTAATCAAAGCAAAATCCTGGCATCTGCCGAAGAGATCAGAAAGCTGACAGGCAGCATATCGGTTCAGAGTGACGCGTCCGCTCGCCTTAGCTTCGAGGATGCTTTGTCCGCCTGGAGGGCATCCGCCCAGCACGTGTCGTATTTGGCGATCAACCAGTTTGCGGCACCGGAAAAGTTGTTCAATGCCTATATCGCCTACCTGACAACATCGAAAAAGCTACTGCCCGCGGTAGAAGTGTTACGCAGCGGGATCCAAGAGGCAGTCAAAGCCAAAAGTTATCGGACGGCCGTGAGATACCGCATTGATCTGGCCGATGCCCTGGCACGCATCGGTCAGATCGAGGCGGGCCAGCGTTCGCTAGTTGAGGCACAAACCCTGGTGGATCGGATTTTCGGCCAATTGTCATCGAGCGCTACCGATGTGGATTCCTTCCAGTTGGCAGCCAATGCCGAAGTGCTTTCGGCGCAGATCCGGCTTGGCGTTGCGGTAACACCAGCCGCATTGGCCGAGTTTTCACGCATCTATACGAAAGCGATCGAGTCCAACCCAGCCATCCGGTTTGTCGGCATCGAAACCCCAACTACCTTTATCGTAACCTACTCACACCTGATGGACGACCAGAACTTCTATCGTCGCGACCAGGAATATTGGCGCTGGTTCGCCTTGGGGGCTCTGCGCAGCGGCGACCACAAGCTCGCGCAAAAATTCCTGCGCCTCATGTCAGAATCGGCAGAAGCGGCAACACGTAATGTCTACAGGGAAACGTGGAAAAGGAAAAATCCCTGGGAAAATGAACCCATCCCCGAAACCGATATGTACCGTGGCTACATGCGGACCTATTACTTCCTGCCCCAAATGCTCAAACATACCAAATACAGAGATACTTTTTTCGGCTTGGAAACCAGATTCGACACTGCGCTTGCCGGGGCGGAAATGTACCTGATGCTCGATGAGACGGCATTGGCCGAGAAAATGATCGCTCAGGCCAGCGAGTCCCTGCCCGCCATTACGGAATATTCCAATGAGCTAAAGGCACAGGGACATTCCGGAGTCAACGTCGGGCAACGGGCTGCCGACATCAAAAGGGTCACAGGAAAGCTCTTGATAAAAAAGCGCCAGTGGCGTGAGGCGTTGGTTCAGCTCGACCAGTTCATACAGTGGTCAGAAGAACACCGCGACAATCTTCCCCTGGAGGAGCGTCTCCCCTATTTCCGGAGCATGGTTCAAGGTTCATATCTCGATGCCTTGTACGCAAAGGCATCTCTCTATAACGCGGAGCCGACGAAAGCGAATTACCTCTCTGCGCTCGGATCCGTTGGACGTCTCAAGGCGAGACACCTCATAGACTCCCTGGATGCCAGCAACAAGCTGAAAGGCGATGCAAAAAATTCGACTACCACCAACCTTGAATCGATCATCAACAAAAATGGCGGTTTCCTGTCCATAACCGACATGGGTGACAAGTTGATCGTGTTTTTTGCCGATCGCGACGGCGAGAAAATCCGCATAACAAATAAGTCGAGCGATTTTGACAAAACCGTTCTGTTGTTCCGGAATAACCTTGCGGAACAGCAATCCTTTGACACCTCGAAGGCACGGGCTATAACTACCCAGGCGCTTGGGGAATTGGAAGAACGAGTATTCCGGCAAAAGGCCCTGTTCGTCGAAATCGATGGCACCTTAAGCTTCTTACCCGTGGAACTGTTTTTGAACTCCAAAATGGTCCCCTTGGCAAGGCAGACTGCTGTTGCCTATATTCCTTCCCTCGCAATGCTCGATCTCAACCGGACATCGAGTGTCGGGAAAGGAGTGCTAGCTTTTGGTGATGCGCGCTTTAACCAGAATAAGCAAATCGGAGCGCTCGGAGGTAGTTCGGAATATGCACTACGTGGAAAAAGAGATTCTTTGGGCTTCATGACTCTTCCCGAGACACGGGAGGAAGTACTTTCCATCGTTAAGAGCGTGCGAGAGGGAGGTAAAGCCATGCTGGGCGAGGACGCAACGAAAACGAATTTTTTTCGTGAAGCTCGCGTGCCGTATCGGTATCTCCATTTTGCCACCCACGGTGTGGTTGGCGGTGAAATTCCCCGCCTCAAGGAACCGGCCCTTGTTCTAACACCGGAAAGCAATGATCCCGGTTTTCTCACTGCGACTGAAATCGGAAAGCTGAATATCGCTGCCGATCTGGTCGTTTTGTCAGCCTGCAATTCCGGGAACGGCGAATATTATAACGGCGAGGGGTTGATGGGGCTTGGTCGAGCGTTTATCCTCGCAGGCACAAAGGCGGTCGTTGTCTCCTTATGGCCCGTGGACAGCCTGACAACCAAGGATCTGATGATGCAGTTCTACAAGGAACTTGAAGTGACGGGCAACGCCACAGCTGCGCTGGCAAAGGCACGTATAACCGTGATGGAGAGCAGAACCCAAAACCAAGCCAACGGAGAACAGCGTGGCCTCGTGGTGAAACCCGTTCATGACGTCAAAAACGATTTCAGTGGATACCGAAACCCATTTTTCTGGGCGCCATTTGTGCTGATCGAATCAGGATTGTAAACTTCGGAGCGGAGCCGCACTCTCGTCGCGGTCATGAGGATCAGGGGAAGGGGAAAAAAGACGACAAACCGTCGAATGTGGATTGAAAGAGCTAAGAGAGCCACGACGAGCTGAGGAAACCACAACGCCCAATAACCCGAGTGGACCGGACAAGCCGCTCAGCCTGACGATATTATCCCCAGAATAAAGGCCGCTTTCCCAAAGGAAAACGACCTTTGTTATTTATGCGCTGGGTCCGCAGGCAGGTCACGGCGCCGTGACGTTCACCACCTGGCTTCCCTCCCCGCCCGGATTGACCACCTGGACGCGGAAATCCTTGTTCACCGGCGAATAGGGGTACCGCAGATATATCAGCCGGGTGCAATCCACAAAAATCAACTTCTCCCGCTCGGCAACTTCCGCCCCTCCCCGCCCGCCGACGCGCTGCCCGTCCACGTAGATCGAGGAATTTTGATTGAAATTTTTGCCGTAGATGTTCAATTCGTAATAATTGACAAATTCGCTGCCAATGGCAACCTGGGCGATCTCCGGCCGGGTCTCGATGGTCAGCGCCAGCGGTACCGAGGCATTTTCCGGACCGTTGCGCACCATCACCTGGTGCAGACCACCCGCCACCGGCGGCACGCTGAAAATAACGGCTTCACTGGAGACAAACCGGGCGGCAATGGCTGCCCCGTCGAACAGCAGTTGGGCGTTCTGGCTGAAGTTGCGACCCTGGGCCGTCACTTCGCGCTCGCCTCCCTGGGCACAGGCACCGATCGCCGCCGGGGAGAGCGCTGTGAGCACCGGTCGCTGCTGTTGCAGCGTGAAGTTGTAAACGCGGCCAACCACTCCATCCCCGCGCCGCAGATAAAGGGCATACAGTCCTGCATCCAGCTGGGGAATAACGAATTCGAGCTGCTTGCCGTCCGTAACCCGGGCAGCGATCTCGACGCTGCCAAGAAACACCGAAACCCGGTCGCCAAAACCGGTACCGAAGATGGTGACCTTGTTCCCCGGCTCGCCCTGGGCCGGGATGATGCTCAAAATGGCCGGTGCCGGCGGCGGAGTCGGTGCCGTCACGCGTTTCGGACGTTCAGCCCCCCAGGACAGGGCAGCCGCCAAAAGCAGGGCCACGCCGAAGATCAGGCACGAAAACCGTTTCATTCCCCTGCACCTCCCATAAAGACACTGGCCCATACGGCCTGTCGTCAGCTTTTGACCGTCAGCGTCAGCCAAATCCCGCCCAGGCCGAAAATCATATTGGCGCCCCAGGCTGCCACGACCGGCGGCAGCACCCCGCTGCGGCCATAAGACAATAATACCGCATTAACGACGAAAAAGGCGAACCCGATCCCGATGCTGGCTCCGATGCCGAGCGCCACCCCGCCCGAGCGACTGCTGCGCAATGCAAAGGGAATTCCCAGGATCACCATGATGAAGGCGGCGAACGGCGCCGACAGTTTGGCGTGCATCATGGTTAGGTAGCGAAAGGCCTGATACCCGCCTTTCTGCAAACTGTCGGCATATTCGCGCAGCTTGAGGTAGCTGAGATTGTCGGCGTTATTGTCCAACACGCGCAGGTCGTCGATTTTCAAGTTGAGGGCCACTTCCAGTGCAGCCGGCTTGCTGACCGAGTAGCCCGCCCCCTGCCCGAAGGTCTTGATTTCCGGCTTGAGCAGTACCCAGCGACCGTTGCGCAACTCCGCCGTATCGGCATCGATCCGGCTCACCGGATTCATGGTGGCGTCCAGGCTCCAGATGACCACGCCCTTAAGGGTTTTGGTCGATGGTTCGAACAGCTGGGACTGGAGAATCTGGGCATCGGAGCGAAACCAGATGTTGTTGCGCTTGAAAAAGGCGTGCATGGTCTGCTTCCTGATCGCTACCCGCTCAACGTATTCCATCCGCTCGAAACTTTTCGGTATCAGCATTTCGGCGTTCAGCAGCAGGGCGCCGCTGGCAGCCAGCCCCAGAAAGAGCATGGGCAGCGAGATGCTCAGCAGGCTGACGCCGCAGCTGCGCATGGCGGTGATTTCGCTGTTGCGAGACAGAAGCCCCAGGGTAAGCAAGGTGGCCATCAGAATGGAGAAGGCCGCGGTCTGACCGACCATTTCCGGCAGCTTGTACAGGAAGAAACGGGCAATATCCAGGGCGGCGCCGCCGGCCTTGATAAAGCGCGGAATCTTGTCCACCATGTCCAGCACCAGATAGACCGACACGAGGCTCCCCTGGCAGAGGAGCAGCAGGCGAAGCCAGGTTGCGGCGACGTAGCGTGCGAGAATTCCCCCCATGTCAGCGCCCCTTTTGCCCGAACGGCAGGGCCTGCAGCAGTGTCGCCGGTGACAGGTTCCGCTCCAGCGACGCCAGCCGCAGCAGATACCAGCCGGCGGCCAGGAAGAGCAGATTGGGTATCCAGAGGGCCACAACGGCAGGCAGCGTTCCCTTTTCGGCCAGGGTACGCACCAGCGACATCAGGATGTAGTAGGAGAGAATGATGAGGATGCTGAGGGAGAATCCTGCCGACTTGCCGGAACGGCGATTCTGCATCCCCAGGGGCACAGCCAGAACGGCAAAGACCAGCGAAGCGACCGGAAAGGCGAACCTGCTCTGCAGCTCGGCCAGCATCTTGAGCCGCATCCCCTTGTCGGTTGCCGGATCGGCGCTCTTGCGCCGAAGCTCGCCGATGCCCATGTCCAGCTCGTTCCTCGCGGCCGCGCCGCGTCTGCCGCTGCCGGCGATGGTCATGATGTACTCGCCGAAAGTGACCAGATGGTACGCATCCCCTCTGCCGCCGGAATGGATGCTGCCGTTTTTCAGGGCCAGGCGAATGTCGCTGCCGGCAGTGCCGCCGCTCAGGGCGCCGTCAGCGGCAAAGATGGTCATGGGACGCCTGGAGTCCCGGCCGTCGTGGATGATCACCCCGGACAGAGTGTGAGTCTCGTCGCTGTAGCGGTCGGTGTAGAGCACTATTCCCGGCATGTCGTCCCAGAACACCTTTTCCCGGATCGTCACGGCCACATTCTGCTTGAGCAGTTCGAAGCTGAGCTGCTTGAAGGCGGCGTTGCCCCACGGTACCCCGATAGAGCCGGCCGCAAAGGTGATCAGCGCTGCCACAAGACCGCAGAACAGCACCGGCGGCATCAGCTGCAGCAGACTGATGCCGCCGGCCTTGAGCACGGTAATCTCGTTGTCTGCGGAAAGCCTGCCGAATGCCAGGAGTACCGCCAGAAGAAACGCCATCGGGATGGTATAGATCAGAAACGAGGGCATCAGATAGAGGATCATGCGCGCGACCTCACTGAGGGCCACGCCGCGGGAAATAACCAGGTCGGTGAGCTTGATCAGCCGTCCCATGAGCAGGATCAGGGTAAAGACGATGATGCCGAGCACGAACAGCGCCGCAATCTCGCGGATGATGTAGGTGGTGATGATGCGTTTCATGGGGAATGATGATACATGAGCGGGCTTACGGTGTAAAGGGCGAGGGCACAGAGCATCCAGAAGTTCATTGCATGTCATGTGCCCCTTTGCCATCAAAAAAAGGCCTGCTTCATGCGCGTGGCAGGAGCAGGCCCGGTGTAATGACTGTCGCTCAGGGACAACCGATCAGGTCAGGTTCCAGATGAACATTTCCCACATATCCTTCAAACTTTTGCCGACCTCGGTAACCACGGTCGGCTCGAAGCCGCAATGCATCATGCACTGGGCGCAGCGGGGATCCTTGCCGACGCCGTATTTGCTCCAGTCGGTCTTTTCCATCATTTCCCTGAAGGTCGGATAGTGGCCGTCGGTGATCAGGTAGCAGGGCGCCTTCCATCCCTGGGGGTTGCGGGTCGGGTTGCCCCAGGGGGTGCATTCCAGCTTCTGCTCGCCCTTGAGGAAGCGCAGGTACATGGGTGTGGAGTAGAAGCGGTGCTTCTTGCTCATCTCGTACACGTCGGCGAACTTGCGCTCGATGTCCCGGCGTTCCAGAAACAGCTTCTCCCCCACCGCCTCGTAGCCGAAGCCCGGCGCCACCAAAAGGCCATCAACGCCCATCTCCTCCAGGTGGGTGAAGAGCATCTCGATCTCCACCAGGTCGGTTTCCTTGAAGATGGTGGTGTTGGTGCAGACGCGGAAGCCGAGCTGTTTGGCCTTCTTGATGCCGGCCATCCCCATCTTGAAGGCGCCCTTGCGCTCCAGGATGCGGTCATGGGTCTCCTCCAGGCCGTCCATATGCACATTGAGCGTGAAGTTGGGGTGCGGCTTCATGCTGTCCAGCGCCTTTTCCAAAAGGACGCCGTTGGTGCAGAGATAGATGTGTTTGCCCCGCTCCAGCACCGCCTGGATCAGCTCGAAGATATGGGGATAGAGGAACGGCTCGCCGCCGGTGATGGTCACCACCGGTGCCGGGCATTCGTCCACCGATTTCAGGCACTCCTCCAGGCTCATCATCTCCTGGATGGTGTCGGCATATTCGCGAATGCGGCCGCAGCCGGAACAGGCCAGGTTGCAGAGGTGCGTCGGTTCGAGCATGAGCACCAGGGGATATTTCTCCACCTTGTTCAGCTTGTTGCTGACGATATACTTGGTCAGGTCGTAATTGAGGCGAAACGGGAAACGCATGACAATCCTTTCAGTGTGTACTCACAAATGCTTTCGTGGCCGCAGCGATGCCGTCGGCGTCGATGCCCAGATCCTTGCGCAGCTGGGCCTGGGAACCGTGCTCGATATAGCGGTCGGGGATACCGAGCCGTTTGACCCGGACATTCTGCATGCCGTTGTCATAGAGCAGCTCCAGCACGGCGCTGCCGAAGCCGCCCTGCAGCGCATTCTCCTCGACGGTGACAATGATGCCGGTACGACGCGCTGCAGACAGAATCAGCTCTTCGTCCAGCGGTTTGACGAAACGGGCGTTGATCACCCCGGCCGAGATGCCTGCCTGTTTGAGGCTTTCGGCAGCCTCCAGCGCCGGGTAAACCGTGGAGCCGATGGCGATGATGCAGACGTCGCTCCCGTCGCGCAGGGTTTCACCCTTGCCGATCGGAAGCCGCTGCAGCTCAGCATCCAGGGGCACGCCGTAGCCGTTGCCGCGCGGATAGCGCAGCGCCACGGGAGTGCCGGCATAGACCGCCGTCGTCAGCATGTGGCGCAGCTCGTTTTCATCTTTCGGCGCCATGACGGTAATGCCGGGCAGATGCCGCATGTAGGAGAGGTCGAACACGCCATGGTGAGTCGGGCCGTCGTCCCCCACCAGGCCGCCGCGGTCCATGGCCACGGTGACCGGCAGCCCCTGCAGGCAGATGTCGTGGAACACCTGATCGTAGGCGCGCTGCACAAAAGTGGAATAGATGGCGGTCACCGGCCGATAGCCGTCGGCCGCCAGGCCGGCGGCAAAGGTCATGCCATGCTGCTCGGCGATGCCCACGTCGAAGAAGCGTTCCGGAAACCGCTCCGAGAACGGCCCCAGCCCGGTGCCGTCCGGCATGGCCGCCGTGATGGCCACCACCTTGGGGTCCTGTTCGGCCAGCTGAATGATCGTTTCTCCGAACACCTCGGTGTACGATTTGACAGCAGGCTTGGGGGCACCCTTCCCCGTATCGAGGTCGAAGGCGCCGACACCGTGGTATTTGTGCGGCGTGTCTTCGGCCGGTTTGTAACCTTTACCCTTGGTGGTCATGATATGCACCAGGAGGGGGCCATCCAGCTGATTGATGCTGTTGAACACTTCGACCAGTTGCGGCAGGTTGTGGCCGTCCAGCGGACCGAGATAGTCGAACCCGAGCGCCTCGAACAGCGCGCCAGGGGTCAAAAATCCCTTAAGGGAGTTTTCGGCGCGGCGGGCGAAATGCAGGATATCGCTGCCGATGGCCGGAATATGGCGCAACAGCCCCTGCATCTCCTTTTTCAGGTCGCGGAAATAGCGGCCGGTCATCTTGCGGGAGATGAACGAGGAAAAGGCCCCCACATTCTTGGATATCGACATTTCGTTGTCGTTCAGGATGACGATCAGGTTCTTCTTCAAATGGCCGGCCTGGTTGAGCGCCTCGAAGGCCATGCCGCCGGTGAGCGAGCCGTCGCCGATGACCGCGATGGCGTGGTTCTTGGTGCCTGCCAGATCGGCGGCCGCCGCCATACCGAGACCGGCGGAGATGGAGGTGGAAGAGTGGCCGGTATCGAAGGCGTCATGCTCGGATTCGCACCGTTTGGGAAAACCGGACAATCCTTTGTACTGGCGCTGGGTCGGAAACTGCTCGCGGCGGCCGGTAAGGATCTTATGAGTATACGCCTGATGCCCCACATCCCAAACGATCTTGTCTTTGGGCGAGTCGAAGCAGTAATGCAGGGCGATGGTCAGCTCCACCGCTCCCAGATTCGATCCGAGATGGCCGCCGGTAACCGATACGGTTTCCAGCAGAAAACGGCGTACCTCCTCGGCCAGGGCCGGCAGCTGCTCGGGCTTGAGTTTTTTCAGGTCGGTCGGCGATTGTATGGTGTTCAATAATGAGTACATAGGCATTCTCCGTCGGATACTCCCCCGTCAGCGTCAGGCGTATCCGTGTGCTTTGAACCATGCCACTGCGCGCTGCAGGGCGTCTTTGACCGGCGTTTGCGGCAGTCCCAACTCGCGGACCGCCTTGGCAGAGTCGAAATACATGAATTTGGAGGCCATCTGGACTCCTGCCAGCGGTATCAACGGCTCCCGGCCGGTGATACGGGCCAGCCCTTCGTTGATATAGGCCGCCAACAGGATCGGTGCATAAGGGAGCCGCACCCGGGGGGCCGCCAGCCCGGTGATTTCTTCGAGCAGACTGAAGATGTCCCTCAGTTTCAGGTTGGTGTTCCCCAGAATATATTTCTCGCCGATGCGGCCGTTACGGGCCGCCAGAATATGGCCGCGGGCGCAGTCCTCCACCGCAATGATATTGAGACCCGTATCCAGATAGGCCGGCATGTTGCGGTTGAGGAAATCCACGATAATCTTGCCGGTGGGTGTCGGCTTGATGTCCAGCGGACCGACCGGAGTGGAGGGGTTGACAATCACCAGCGGCAGGCCACGGGACACGAAGCTTTCCGCCTCTCGCTCGGCCAGAAATTTGCTCTTTTTGTAATGGCCGACCATGTCCGCCAGGGTGACCGGCGTCGCCTCGGTGCCCGGCCGGCCGTCACCCGGGTTGCCCAAGGTACCGACGCTGCTGGTATAGACGACCTTCGTAAGGCCAAGCTCCAGGGCAGCCGCCAGAATGGCCCTGGTGCCGTCCACATTGATACGGTACATCAGGTCCGGGGTACGCGTCCAGAGGCGGTAATCGGCCGCGGCATGGTAGAGGGTGTCGCACCCCCGCAGTCCGCACCTCAAACTGTCCGGATCGAGCAGATCGCCGTAGTGCAGTTCCACGTCGAGTCCATCCAGATTCGACGTGTCGGAGCCCTTGCGCACCAAGGCTCGCACTTCGCACCCGTCCCCGATCAACTCCCTGACAATGCTGGCACCTATGAATCCGGTTGCACCGGTAACGAATGTCTTCATGATAATCTACGATCCGACCGACACGGCACGAAACTCCGTATACGGAATTATAAAACGGCGAAAGCCCCGGATGCTGCAAATCGGGGCTTTCCAGCGTCAATGAATGTACGGCTGTGACCGATATTTTACGGCTTTTCCGCACCCTCGGCGATCAGGCGGCGGTACTTGCCCAGCGCCGTCAACGGGAAACAGTTGCGGTAAATGTGATACTTGATCATGAAAAACTTGGGGAAACCGGTACCGGTAAAAGCGTCTTCGTCCCAGGTACCATCCGCCTTCTGGGTGGCCAGCAGATACTCGATGCCCCGGGCCACAGTCTTGGATTGGGTTTCGCCGGCAGCCATAAGTGCCAGGAGCGCCCAACCGGTCTGGGAGGCGGTGCTCGGGCCCGACCCCATCAGGGAGCGGTCACAGTATGATTCACACACCTCGCCCCAGCCGCCATCCATGTTCTGCTTGGACTTGAGCCAACTGACCGACTTCTTGATGTAGGGCTGGGTCATGTCCTCGCCGATCGCTTCCAGGCCGCACAACACCGACCAGGTGCCGTAGATGTAGTTGACCCCCCATCGCCCCCACCAGGGTCCTTCAGGCTCCTGCTCTGCCTTGAGGAATTCCAGCGCCCTCACCGCCCGGGGATGGTCTTTGGGATAGGCGAAATTACCCATCAACTCCAACATGCGTCCCGTCAGGTCGGCCGTGGGCGGATCGATCAACGCCTCCAGGTCGGCAAAGGGAATCTTGTTGAGCAGATGCTTGGTGTTGTCCTTGTCGAACGCGCCCCAACCGCCGTTCTCGCTCTGCATGCCGAGGCACCAGTTGATGCCGCGTTTGATGGCCTGCTCCTTGTGCTTCTTGTCGCGCACTTTGATGTCGCGGATAGCCAGCATGACGAAACCGGAGTCGTCCACGTCGGGATACCAGTCATTGAGGAATTCAAAGGCCCACCCCCCTGCCTCCAGCTCCGGCGACTTGATATGCCAGTCCCCCTTGCGGCGCACCTCCAGGTCCAGTAACCACTGGGCAGCCTTGACCAGTGCCGGGTGATCGGTAGGCACTCCGGCTTCCTGCATGGCTACCAGGGCCAGGGCCGTATCCCAGACCGGCGAGACGCACGACTGCAACACCAGGCCGCCGTCATCCTCAATGCAGAAATTGGCCAGGGCCTCAAGCCCCTTGACCACGGCCGGGTGGTCATTGGCATACCCCAGACAGTGCAGAGCCAGCACCGAGTTGAGCATGGCAGGCTGGATCCCACCCCAGTCGCCGGTTGGCTCCTGATGTTCCAACACCCACTGTTCGGCCATGGCAATGGCCTGTTTTTTGAACGGCCGGATCGGGCTCGATTCGTATACCTTGAGCAGGTGATCGACGCCAACGAAGAAGTTCTTCCAGGTCAGGATGCCATCTTCCTTGGTGAAGGTATAGTCGGTCGGTCGTGGCGGACGGACGTACAGCTCCTGGACCCGGGCCCAGGGGGGCAGCTTGCGCACCGGACGCTCGGCCATCACCACCGACAGCGGGATGATGGTGGCGCGGGACCAGCTGGAAAATTCGTAGATGTTGAAATAGGCCCAGTTCGGCAGCAACATCAACTCGATCGGCATGGAGGGAACCCCCAGCCAGGAGAACTCGCCGAACAGCGCCAGGAATATTTTGGTGAATACGCGGCTCTTGAGGATACCGCCGTTGGCCAGGATGAATTCGCGGGCCTTGCGCATGGCCTGATGGTCAGCCGGGTAGCCGGCCAGTTTGAGGGCGAAATACGCCTCTATGGTGGTGGAAAGGTCGCCGGGGCCGTTGTACCAGATGGACCAGAACCCCTCCTCAGTCTGCTTGCTGAGGATGTAGCTGGCCATCTTGCGCTCACGCACCTTGTCCACCATGCCCAGAAAATGAAAAAGCATGATGTATTCGGAGGTGATGGTGACGTTGGACTCTAGTTCGGCCCACCAGTAGCCGTCGGGCAACTGCTCGCGGAAAAAGAAGTCCCTGGTCCGTTCGATGGCCTTGTCCAGCGGTTCCTTGGCATCGCCGACCATTTTCTTCCAGATCGACGGCGGCAGATGGTGGACCTTGGCTGCCGGCTTTTTAAGGGATTCCATAGCCGGGACAGCCGTTTCGTTATTAAAAGATGTGAGCGCGGTGGAAATGGGATATTTGCTCGGATGCATTTGACGTAACTCCTGCATGCCGCATACTTCGGCGTCGCTTGGTTATCCACGTGGCAAATGTGCTTTCTTACCACAACAATCAAAAAATGTATATCATTTTTCATATCCTATACATCTGTCGTCCGACGTTGACATATTTCCGCACACAGAGCAAAATACAAAATTTAAGATGCATCACTTCGGAATAGCCACAGCCTCCCGGCTCATGCTATACCGGCGCACATCCTCACCACTGCCTGCACCCCACTCCGGAGCAGACACATCAAAGGAGACCTGATCCCTATGTTGACCGGCAAACAAAAACGGCATCTGCGAGCCCTCGGCCACAGCCTCAAGCCGGTAATCCAGATCGGCAAAAAAGAGATTGAGGAGGCATTGATCGCCGAAGCCAACAGCGCCCTTGACCATCATGAACTGATCAAGGTCAAGCTGCTGGAAAGCTGCCTGCTGGACAAAAACGAGGCGGCTGAAATGCTTGCTGCCGCCTGCAAGGCAGACATCGCACAGGTGCTCGGGCGCACCTTCCTACTCTATCGCCCGGCTGAAAAGCCGGTAATCGCACTCCCCAAAGGGGACAGCAAACCGGCGGGTAAAGCGTCGTGAGCCTGACCCGTGTCCTGTTCGACCTCGATGGCACGCTGATCGATTCGCTGGCCGACCTGACCGATGCGGTCAACCACATGCTTGCCGGTTTCGGCCGCCCTCCCCTGGCCGAGGCAACGGTACGGACGCTGGTGGGCAGAGGAGCTCGCAATTTGGTGCAGCGGGCACTCGGTACCTCGGAAACCGGCGAGGTGGAGCGCGGGTTGGGGCTGTTTACCGCGTACAACACTGCCCACATCGCCGACAAAAGCCGCCTCTATCCGGGTGTTGTCGAGACCCTGTCCACATTATCCTCGCACGGGTATACCTGTGCGGTGGTATCCAACAAGAACGCTGATTTAAGCCGGCTTATACTGATTACCCTGGGCATCGAATCATTCTTCGCTGCCGTGTACGGCGGCGACTCCTGCCCGGAAATGAAGCCGTCCCCCCTCCCCCTGCTCAGCGTCCTGTCCGAACTGGGGGCCGACGTCGGCGAAGCCGTGATGGTCGGCGACAGCATCAACGACATTCTGGCCGGCAAGCGGGCCGGCATCACGACCATCGGTTGCAACTGGGGATACGGCGGCCCGGATGAACTGGCAGAGGCCGACTACCTGGCGACCAGCATGCAGCAGGTCAGCGACATCATCCGGAGCAACATCGCATGAGTGACATGTATGGTTGGACAGGCCGCCTGCTCAGGATCGACCTGACGGCCGGCACGGCCCGACACGAAGCCATCCCCCGGCAGTGGATCGAAGAGTACCTGGGAGGCCGTGGCCTCGGAGTGCGCCTTATGCGCGAACATTATCGCCTCGACCCTTTCGACCCGGCCATGCCGCTTATTTTTGCCGTCGGCCCCCTGTGCGGCACCACTGCGCCGACCGCGGCCCGCCTGGCGGTGGTTTCCCGCTCCCCCCTTACCGGCACCATCTACGACTGCTCTGCGGGGGGACGTTTTGCCTGGCGACTCAAGGCCGCCGGCATCGATGCCCTTGTCGTCACCGGCCAGAGTCCAGCTCCGGTGGTTCTCACCATTACTCCCGACTCGGCCGAGATCATCCCTGCGGGTAACCTGTGGGGAAGCGACATCCCGGATACTGTGGCCGCGTTGAAAAATCGCGGCAGCGTGGCGGCCATCGGGCCGGCCGGAGAGCGCGGCGTGCTCTTCGCCAATATAATGATGGGGGAAGGGAACTCCGTCGGCCGCGGCGGCCTGGGGGCGGTCATGGGGGCGAAAAACCTCAAGGCGATAACGGTCATGGGGGAACGCAAGGCCACCATTGCCGACCCGGACCTCTTCGACAAGGCCCGCAGCGACGTCATGCGGCTGTTCAAGGCATCGCCGGTGATCTTCGGTGCTCTGGGGATAGCGGAGTTCGGCACCCCGGTGCTGGTGGACCTGATGGCCCAGCGCCGCATGGCTCCCACCGCCAACTTCCGCGAAACCTACTTCGAACCATCCGGAGCGTACTCAGGCCCGGCCATCAAGGACGCTTGCGGCGCGAAAAAAGATGGTTGCTACGGCTGTCCGATCCAGTGCAAAAAATCGGACGCCACCGGACGCCACCTGCCGGAGTACGAAACCGTATCCCACTTCGGGGCGCTCAACAACGTGGCAAGCCTCTCGGCCATCGTGAATGCAAACCGCCTCTGTAACGACCTGGGGCTCGACACAATAAGCGCCGCCGCCACCCTGGCGGCATGGGGGGAGATCAGGGGCCGCTTCCCGCTGGCGGAGGAGATACCCGGCCTGCTGACCGGCATGGCCCTGCGCCGGGGGGATGGCGAACTGCTGGCCCTTGGTTCCCGGCGATTGGCCGAACGGCTGGGCCGGCCCGAATGCTCCATGAGCGTCAAATCCCAGGAACTGCCGGCCTACGACCCGCGAGGAGCCTACGGCATGGCCTTGGCCTATGGCACCAGCCCGCGGGGCGGCTGCCATTTGCGGGCCTACCCCATCTCCCACGAGATCCTGCGCAAGCCGGTCCCCACCGACCGTTTTTCGTTTTCCGGCAAGGCGCGGATCATCACCATTGCCGAGGACAGCAACGCCGCCGTGGATTCGCTGGTAGCCTGCAAGTTCTCCTTCTTCGGCGCCAGCCTGGAAGAATATGCGGAGCTCCTGACCGCCGCCACCGGCATTGACTACTCCCCCCAACGCCTGAAAGAGATCGGCCGCAGGATCGTTTTGACCGAACGGTTCTACAACTGCGCCAACGGCTTCTCCCGCAAGGACGACCTTTTGCCGGAACGCTTCTTCACCGAGGCCGGCTCCAGCGGGGACGGCATCGAGATCAAGCCCATCGACCGCCAGCGCTTCGAGGAGGAGCTGAACAAGTACTACCGTATCCGGGGACTGAACGGAGAGGGGTGTTTCGACGATGATAATTTTCTGCGGACTCAGCCCTGACAGGCGCACATGAAAAGCGATCAGGGCAATAAGGCCACCGGTAAACTAGGCGAGGAAATTGCCGCCAATTTCCTGGCCGCCCGCGGCTACCGCATCCTGGAGCGTAACTACCGCTGCCGCGGGGGCGAGGTGGACATCGTGGCCCGCGACCCCAAGGACAAGAGCGTGGTGTTCGTAGAGGTCAAGGCGCGCCGCGACCTGAGCTACGGCGTCCCGCAACTGGCGGTGAACGTTTTCAAGCAGCGCCAGATATCCAAGGCCGCCTTGAACTGGGTTGCCCAGAACAGACAGCACGACCAGAACGCCCGCTTTGACGTGATCGCCATCCTGCTTGACGACCGCGGCCTGCATAAGGTAGAGCATATTGTCAATGCATTCGAGTTGGCCTACTAAGGAGTTCATAATGGCAGACCTAACGGCCGTCCTGGCCCAGATCAAACCGAAGCTCGGCTGTGTTGCCGACAACCTGGCACTCATCGAGGAGCGCATCGCCCAGGCCGTTCTCGCCAAGGCTGACCTGATCGTCTTCCCCGAACTGGCCCTGACCGGCTACTTCCTCAAGGACCTGGTGCCTGAGGTGGCCCGGCGGCTCGACTCACCCGAGATCGTCCGCCTGAAAGAGTTATCGCGAACTATTTCCATAGCCGTCGGTTTCGTGGAGGAGACCGACGACTACCGTTTTTTCAACTCGGCCGCGTACCTGGAGGATGGCGAGATCCGGCACCTGCACCGCAAGGTTTACCTTCCCACCTACGGTCTGTTTGACGAGCAGCGGTATTTGGCCCGGGGAGAGCGTTTCCGCGCCTTCGACACCAAATTCGGCCGCATGGGTCTCCTCATCTGCGAGGATATGTGGCACCTCTCCAGCTCCTACATCCTGGCCATGGACGGCGCCGCCACCCTCCTCTGCCTCTCCAGCAGCCCGGGACGGGGCGTGGAAGAAGCGGAGCTCGGCTCGGCCACTTCCTGGCAGAGCCTGACCGCAACCACCGCCATGTTCCTCAACTGCCGGGTGCTGTACTGCAACCGGGTCGGCTACGAGGACGGCGTGAACTTCTGGGGCGGCTCTGAATACGTGGCTCCATCGGGAAATTCGGTAACGCGCGGTTCGATACTGGAAGAGGATCAGGTTACGGCGACCGTGGATGAAGGGGCTCTGCGGCGGGAGCGGATTTTCTCCCCCATGCTGCGGGACGAGAACCTGTTCGTCACCATGCAGGAGCTGCGGCGCATCGAACGGGAAAGGGGGCGCTGATGGCCGGATTGACAGCCAATACCGACTTGCTCCGGCAGATTCTGGTCGGTTTCGTCCGCGACGAGGTGCATAAGGTTGGTGTGCGGAAAGCGGTGCTCGGCCTCTCCGGCGGCATCGATTCGGCCCTGGTGGTCTTCATCGCCGCCGAAGCGCTGGGGCCGGAGAACGTCCATGCCGTCTGCATGCCATACAAGAGCAGCAACCCGGAAAGCGAGGCCCATGCCCGGCTGGTGGCCCAAGCCTGCGGCGTGAACTTCACCGTGGTGCCCATCACCCCCATGGTGGACGCCTATTTTGATATGTTCCCCGAGGCCGACAACATGCGTCGCGGCAACAAAATGGCCCGGGAGCGGATGACGATTCTTTTCGACCACTCGGCCCAGCACCGCGCCCTGGTGCTCGGCACCAGCAACAAGACCGAGCTGCTCCTGGGCTACGGCACCCTGTACGGCGATATGGCCAGCGCCCTCAACCCCATCGGCGACCTCTACAAGTCCCACGTCTGGCAGCTCTCCGAGGCCATGGGAGTACCGAAGGAGGTCATCGAGAAAAAACCGTCGGCGGATCTCTGGGCCGGCCAAACCGACGAGGAGGAGTTGGGCTTTTCCTACCGCCAGGTGGACGAATTGCTGTATCGCATGGTGGATCTGAGGCTGACCCGCGACGAGCTGATAGCGGCTGGTTTTGACGCGGCCTTTGTGGACGACATCTACAAGAAGGTACAGAATTCCCACTTCAAGCGACGCCTGCCGGTGATCGCCAAGGTGTCGAACCGGACCATCGACCGGGATTTCCGTTATTCCAGGGATTGGGGAAAGTAATGATGTGTCCGGACAATAATTCCACCCTGGTGTATTCGTCCGAAACCGGGCTGCAGAGGCAGCTCGCGAGCCCCGGGCGCAGCAAGGAGCGGCAGCCGGCGCCTTCCGTTCCCTGCGACGGCACCGTGCGCCTCCAGCGGCAGACCAAGGGGCGGGGCGGCGGCACGGTCATCGTCATCACCGGCATCCCGCTGGCCGCGGCGAAGCTGAAAGAATTGGCCGGTGCGCTCAAAAAGCGCTGCGGCTGTGGCGGCACCGTCAAGGACGGCGTCATTGAGATTCAGGGGGACCACCGGGATGTGCTGCTGCAGGAGCTGCAAAAGCGCGGCTTCAGGGTAAAACTCGCCGGAGGCTGACCCCCCGCCTGCCGCAACAAATTCCTTGACCTCACAGCATTTTTTCCCTATCTTGTGCTATTCGAATTAATTTACCATCTGTTGGCATCGTGGTATCCGGACATCATCCCGAGCGAGAGTGGCGGAACTGGCAGACGCACCAGACTTAGGATCTGGCGGGCAACCGTAGGGGTTCAACTCCCCTCTCTCGCACCAATCAGCGGACACCGGCGCACCCCAGGCAACAGCTAGGTAGTATCTTTATGAAGAGAGGTTTCCCCATGCAGGTTAACGTCGAGCAGATCAGCCCGGTCCAAAAGAAGGTCAGTATCGAGATTCCCGCCGAGCGGGTCGATGCCGAGATCGAAAAGGTTTATGCAGGTATCCAGAAAAAGGCCAAGCTACAGGGTTTCCGTCCCGGCAAGGCCCCCATGACGCTCATCAAACGCACCTACAGTGACGCCATGCGCGACGAAGTCATGCGGCGCTTTTATGATCAGACCCTGTTCAAAGCACTGGACGAGCACAAGATCGAGCCGGTCGATTCCCCGACCATAGAGAGCGATGTCCTCGAGCCGGGCAGTTCCTTCAAATACAGCGCCCTGGTTGAAGTCATGCCGAATATCCTGCTCAAGGACTACACCGGCCTGTCCGTCAAAAAAGAAAAATACGTCGCCAACCTCGAAGCCGTCGAAGACGAGTTGAAACGGATGCAGGAGAACATGGCCCAACTCGTGCCGGCTGAAGATAATGCCGTCGTCGAGAACGGCAACTCGGTGGCCATCGACTATGCCTTTTCCGTGGACGGCTTCCCGGAAGAGACCTCCAGCGCCGAGGACGCCACTGTGGAAGTTGGCGCCAACAAGCTGATCCCCGGTTTCGAGGAACAGCTGCTCGGCATGAAATGCGGAGAAACCCGCGATATCCGCATCACCCTGCCCGAAGGCTACCGCACACCGGAAGCTGCCGGCAAGGAGGGTGTCTTCACGGTTACGCTGAAAGAGATCAAGCGTAAGGAGTTGCCGGAACTGGACGACGAATTCGCCCAGCAGTTCGGCGAGTACGAAACCCTTGAGCAGCTGCGCAGCAAGATGGCCGAGTATCGGGAGCAGCATGAGACCGACCGGATTACCAACGACTTAAAGGAGCGGGTTATTCAGGCCCTGATCGCCAACAATCCGCTGGATGTCCCCGAATCCATGGTCAAACGCCAGCTGGAGCATATGCTGGAAAACCTTAAGAACCGCCTCAAAAGCCAGCATATGTCCATCGAAATGATGGGCCTCGACGAGGAGGGCTTCCGTACCCGCTTCCATGACGATGCCGCGGACAAGGTGCGCGGTGGTCTGCTGCTGATGGCCCTGGTGGAAAAAGAAAACATCAGCGTCAGCGACGAGGAACTGGAGCAACGTTTCGAGCAGATGGCCAAAGGTAATGCCGACATGCTCGGCCGCATTCGGGAGTACTATGCCTCCAACCGCAATGCCCGCAACGCCGTAAGTTCGGAAATCAAGGAAGACAAGGCTATCCAGTTCCTTCTCGACAGGGCGACCGTTACGGAAGTCGATGCGGAAGAGCTGAAAGCGGCACAATAATCTGGTACACTAAAGCTACGCTCAGAACAGACAGCACAAAGGTAACCCATGTATATTCCAATCGTAGTAGAACAGAGCGGCAGGGGCGAGCGCGCATATGACATCTATTCCCGGCTGCTGAAAGAGCGGATTATCTTCCTGGGAGGCGGCATCGACGATCAGGTCGCCAATCTGGTAATTGCTCAACTGCTCTTTCTCGAGGCTGAAGATCCCGACAAGGATATTCACCTCTACATCAATTCCCCAGGCGGCGTCGTCACCGCCGGTATGGCTATCTACGACACCATGCGCTATATCAAGGCGCCGGTATCCACCATCTGTGTGGGGCAGGCCGCTTCCATGGGTGCCGTCCTCCTGGCAGCTGGCGAGAAGGGGAAACGCTACAGCCTGAACCACTCGCGGATCATGATTCATCAGCCGCTGGGCGGTTTCCAGGGCCAGGCGACCGACATCAGCATTCATGCCAAGGAAATCCTGCGCATGAAGGACGAACTGAATGGCATCCTGGCCATGCTCACCGGCCAGGAGAAGGACAAGGTCGAGGCCGACACGGAGCGCGACTACTTCATGTCCGCCGGTGAAGCCAAAGAATACGGCCTGATCGACGCAACCTTCGATCGCAAGCCGGACACAGGAGGTGACGCATGAGTCGACGTGACACCACCCAGGAGAATCTGACCTGCTCGTTCTGCGGCAAAGGCCAGGAAGAAGTCAAAAAACTGATTGCCGGCCCAGCAGTCTACATCTGCGACGAGTGCATCGAGCTTTGCAACGACATCATCGCCGAAGAAATGAAGATGGAGGAGACCCTCGGACCGGACCTGAAAAAGCTCCCCAAACCGCGCGAGATCAAGGACATCCTCGACGAATACGTCATCGGTCAGGACAAGGCCAAGAAAGTGCTCTCGGTCGCTGTCTACAACCATTACAAACGCATTGAATCCGGTTCGCGCCCCGGCGAAGTGGAGATGCAGAAAAGCAATATCCTCCTGCTCGGACCGACCGGTTCGGGCAAGACCCTGTTGGCCCAGACCCTGGCCCGCATCCTCAAGGTTCCCTTTGCCATGGCCGATGCCACCAATCTGACCGAGGCGGGCTATGTGGGCGAGGACGTGGAGAACATCATCCTTAACCTGCTCCAGGCCGCGGACTACGACGTGGAACGTGCCCAGAAGGGCATCGTCTATATCGACGAAATCGACAAGATTGCCCGCAAAACCGAATCCCCCTCCATCACCCGCGACGTATCGGGTGAGGGTGTGCAGCAGGCGCTGCTCAAAATCATCGAGGGGACGGTAGCCAGCATACCGCCCAAGGGAGGCCGCAAACACCCGCAGCAGGAGTTCATGAAGGTGGACACCACCAACATTCTCTTCATCTGCGGCGGTGCCTTTGCCGGGCTTGAGAGCGTCATCCAGCAGCGCATCGGCATGAAAAGCCTTGGCTTCGGTGCCGACGTCAAGAAACGCCAGGAGAAGAAGCTGGGGGAACTGCTCGACAACGTCACCCCCGAGGACCTGCTCAAATACGGCTACATCCCTGAATTCATCGGACGACTGCCGGTGCTGGCCACCTTGACCGAGCTGGATGAGGACGCCTTGGTGCAGATTCTGAAAGAGCCGAAAAACGCTCTGGTGAAGCAGTACCAGAAGCTGTTCGACCTGGAGAACGTTCGCCTCCGCTTCACTGACGGATCGCTGGTGGCCATCGCCAAGGAAGGGCTGAAGCGCAATACCGGCGCCCGCGGTCTGCGCTCGATCCTGGAAAACTCCATGCTGGAGATCATGTACGAGATCCCGTCACAGCAGAATGTCAAGGAAGTGGTCATCAGCGAAGACGTGATTTACCGCAAGGAAAAGCCGATTATCGTTTACGAGCAACAGATCAACGACGCAGCCTGATTCACTTTTTTATGCGTTTATTTTATGTTGTTTTTCAGTATGTTACGCATAGCCTACGCACGCAGATTCAGGTTTTACGGCACCTAGCGTTGTGAAAATCGCCACAATCGCCCTTAAAATGGATGTTTGCATGAAATAATTGCTTGACAGTCTCCAAGCGAATCTGCTAAACACTGAGTCGCTTTGCAATCCCATACACAACTTAGGAGGTGTAACGTGACAAAAGCAGAACTGATTAGCGCAGTAGCAGAGAAAGCAGGCCTGAAGAAGGTAGAAGCTGAGAAAGCTGTAGCTGCTTTCATCTGCGCCGTGACTGGCGCCCTGAAAAAAGGCGACAAACTGAGCCTGGTCGGCTTCGGCACCTTCTCCACCGCCAAGCGCGCTGCCCGCAAAGGCCAGAATCCCCAGACCGGCAAGAAGATCAGCATCCCGGCTGCCACTGTTCCCAAGTTCAAGCCCGGCAAAACCTTGAAAGAGGCTGTGAACAGCAAAAAGTAATACAACCGCTTTTGCGGGGTTGTAGCTCAGTCGGTTAGAGTGCCAGCCTGTCACGCTGGAAGTCGCGGGTTCGAGCCCCGTCAACCCCGCCATATTTTTCGGGCGAATAGCTCAGCTGGGAGAGCGCCAGCCTTACAAGCTGGATGTCACAGGTTCGATCCCTGTTTCGCCCACCATCAATGCAGGGAAAAGCCCTCTTTTCCCTGTTTTTTTCGCTCACGTCACGTAGCATTACATACTGGAGATTGGGGTTGTAGCTCAGTCGGTTAGAGTGCCAGCCTGTCACGCTGGAAGTCGCGGGTTCGAGCCCCGTCAACCCCGCCAATTTCTACCCAAAAGGGCATCCGCAACCGGATGCCCTTTTTGCATTTACATCACTTGTCGCTTCCGGAGGAACCGATGTACGAACACATCTACGACAACCTCATTACTGCCAACACCCCACTCCCCTTTGAGCTCCCCGAATGGATCGCTCTGGCGCCGTACGAAGAGTTTCTCGGCATGTACATCGAAGAGGCGGCGGACGGACGGGCGGTCTTCACCATGCCTTTTCGGGCGGCACTGTGCCAGGGCAAGGGCCTGATGCACGGCGGGGCAGTGGTGTCATTGGCCGATACCGCCCTGGCCATCGCCATCAAGACAATCCTGCCCCAGGATACCCACTTTGCCACCATTGAGATGAATCTGAAATTTCATGCGCCGGTCCGCTGGGGAACCGTTCGCGCCGAAGCCGAGGTCATGGAGCGGAGCGAACGCGATATTACCGGAGAAACACGGATCATTACCGAGGAGGGGGTTGTGGCCGCGACCTTCACGGCAACCTTCAGGATTGGCAGGAAACGGCCGGCTGCTGAAGCAACCGACCGCTGATTGGTTACTCAGCCATTTTCAAGCGCTTCATTTTTTCCACAAGGGTCGTGCGGTTCAGTCCGAGCAGCGTGGCGGCCCGCGCCTTCACCCCTCCTGACATGGCCACGGCCTGGCCGATAAGACGTCGTTCGATATCGGCAATCACCACGGCCAGATCCAGCCCCTGCTCCGTTAGTTCCAGTCCAGCATCGCCGACAGCTCGTCCGTCGCCACCGAAACCGGCCGGCAAGTCCTCATACTGGATGATCTCCCCCTCCGTCAGTGCAACCAGCCGCTCCACCAGGTTTTCAAGCTCCCGCACATTGCCGGGCCAGAGGTGACGCTCCAGCGCCTCCAACGCCCGTTTGCTGATGGACATCACCGGACGGGACATCAGGTGACAGTACTTTTCCAAAAAATGCCCCACCAGCAACATGATGTCCTGCTGGCGCTCCCGTAATGCCGGCAGATGCAGCGGGATCACGTTCAACCGATAATACAGATCTTCGCGAAACTGCCCTTGGCGGACCATCTGCGCAAGATCCAGATTGGTCGCCGAGAGAACCCGGACATCAAGCTTGATGGAGCGGGTACTCCCGACCGGCTCCACTTCCTGTTCCTGCAGCACGCGCAGCAACTTGGTCTGCAGGAGCTGCGGCATGGTGCCGATTTCGTCCAAAAAAATCGTGCCATGGTTGGCCGCTTCGAATTTGCCGGCTTTGTCCTTGATCGCCCCGGTGAAAGCGCCACGCACGTGACCGAACAGTTCGCTTTCCAGCAGAGTTTCCGGTATCGCCCCGCAATTGACCGCCACAAAAGGCTTGTTCTTCCGGGTCCCATTAAAATGCAGCGCCCGAGCCACCAGTTCCTTGCCGGTGCCCGACTCGCCGGAAATGAGTACGGTTGATTCAGTTTTGACAATGCGCCCCATCAGGTCGAAAACCCGGTGCATGGCCGGTGATCGGCCGATGATATTGCTGAACTCGAAACGCTCTTTCAGCTGCTGACGCAAATAAACGTTTTCGGATAGGAGCTGCTGTTTCTCCAGTACCTTGGCCACCACGATGCGCAGTTCGTCAAAGTTTATCGGCTTGGTGATATAGTCGAATGCGCCTTCCTTCATGGCGCGTACCGCAGTTTCCGCCGAGCCATGTCCGGTTACCACGATGACCTCGGTTGTGGGCGCCGTACGACGGACACTCTGCAGGATTTCGATGCCGCTCAAGTCAGGCAGGAACAGATCCGATAACACCAGGTGGAATTGCTCCTCGGCGATGATCTCCAATGCCTTGGTGCCGGTCGCTGCCGTAACGACGTCATAGCCGATTGACGAGAGCAAAAGGCCCAGCGCCTCGCGCCCGGAATCGTCGTCGTCAATCAGTAATATGCGGATATCACTCACAAACACTCCCCTACCCGTCCTGCCATATTCTGCATTTAAGCGGCATTTGGCCTGAAAAGCAATCCAAAATATGAGCAGGAATCCAGTAGCTGAGCCACAACCGGTCCATTGGCGGGAAAACGTTCCGGAATTCAGTGTGCTGCGGTAATGGCAATGATCGAGCGTTCAAGCCCATCCAGCAGGAACGCGAGTTCATCAAGGGAAATCGACAGGGGGGGGAAAATGACGATGGTGCTTCCCAGCGGGCGGGAGAAGATGCCGTGGCGGCGTGCTTCGAGACAAACGCGGATGCCGATCCTTGCCTCCCAGGGAAACGCCCGGCGCGATGCCTTGTCACTTACGAGTTCTATGCCTGCAGCCAGACCGCACTGGCGCACGTCACCCACATGCTCCAGACACGCCAGGCGCTGCAGCCGCTTGGCCAGCAGCGCAATTTTCGGCTGCAGGGACTCCAAGAGCCGGTCACTCTCGAAGAGATCTAGACTTTTCAGCGCCACAGCGCATGCCAGGGGATTTCCCGTAAAGGTGTGCCCGTGAAAAAAGGTCTTGAGCTCCGCGTAGTCGGCTAGAAAGGCTTGGTACACCTTATGGCAGGTGGCGGTAACCGCCAGCGGCAGGTAGCCGGCTGCAATCCCCTTGGAAAGTGCCATAATGTCGGGGATTACCTGCTCCTGCTCGCAGGCGAACATGGTGCCGGTGCGGCCGAAGCCGGTAGCCACTTCATCGGTTATCATCAGCAGTTCGTAACGGTCGCACAACTCGCGCACCCGCTGCAGAAAACCCTTGGGATGGACGATCATGCCACCCGCTCCCTGCACCAGCGGCTCGATCACCAGCCCGGCACAACCGGCCGCATGCTGCTGCATCAGCTGCTCCAGCGCCTCAACACAACGGAGTCCGCAGCTGCCGGGGCCGTCACAGTCAAATTCGCAGCGGTAGCAGTACGGCGCCGGAGCCCGTAACGTCTCGAACAGCAGCGGACCGAAGGCGCCGTGGTAGGTGTCGATGCCGCCGACGCTGACCGCGCCAAGGGTATCGCCGTGATAGGCGTGCGTGAAGGTGATGAAGCGGCGGCGTTCGGCCTCACCCCGATGCACCCGGTACTGGTAGGCCATCTTGACTGCCACTTCCATGGCGGTCGAACCGTTGTCCGAATAAAAAAAACGGTCCAGTCCGGCCGGCGTAATCCCGGCCAGCCGGTGCGCCAGCAAAATGCTCTGCTCGCTGGCAAGCCCCAACAGGGTGGAATGTTCCAGCCGGTCCACCTGCGCCTTAAGCGCCTCATTCAGCTCCTTGCGACAGTGGCCATGCACATTGGTCCACATGGAGGCCACCCCGTCCAGATAGCGGTTGCCGTCCGTGTCGATCAGCCAGCTCCCCTCACCCCGCTCGATCACGATGGGAGTGTCCTGCTCCCAATCCTGCATTTGGGTAAAGGGATGCCAGATATGGCGCTTGTCCCACGCCTGCAACTGTGAGGTCGCAGGCGTGGTCACAGCCCCAACTCCCGTAGGACGATGGCGGTTTCCGGCTGGCCGTCCAACCAGACGGCAAGTTCGTCGATCATCTCTTCCTCATCCAGATCGTCGTGGTGCGGCCAGACCCCCAACACCGGGGCACCGCACAACGCCCCGATCTGGTGGGGCGCGCCCCGTTCGGCCAGGCCCGGTTGTGCCGGAAAATCGTTGACAATCACACCGGCGACCGAAAGACCCAGCTGCTGGGCGGCATAACAGGTAAGCACCGTATGGTTGATGGTTCCCAGCCCCGGTCGGGCCACCACCAGAAGCGGCAGCCCCAGGTCCCTGGCCAGGTCGGCGACCAGCAAGCCACCGGCCAACGGCACCATCAGACCGCCGGCTCCCTCGACAATGACGAACTCATGGGCCGCAGCCAATCGTTGATACGACTCCGAAATACGGGCGAATTCTATCCTGACGCCATCAATGCGGGCCGCTTCCGCAGGGGCCAACGGCTCCCTCAGCAGGTAGGGAGCGACATCAGCGCTCACTCCTACTCCTGACGCCTTGCAAAGCAGCAGAGCGTCGTCGGAAACCAGCTGCCCCCCCTGCTCCCGGCAGCCACTGGTAACCGGCTTCATGACGCCCACATTAATCCCCTGCATCCGCAGCAGCCTGGCCAGTACCGCCGCCACCACGGTTTTGCCCACGCCGGTATCGGTGCCGGTCACGAACAGTCCCCTGCTCACGAGCAGGTCTCCACCGTAAGCTCCAAATCGGCCAGCATCTGGTTGTCCTGCTCCGGGGCGCGGCCTGGGGTGGTCAGATAATTGCCAGTCATCATGCCGCTGGCACCGGCCAGGAAAATCCATGACTGCAGCTCGCGCAGGTTTTTTTCACGGCCGCCGCAGACCGTCAGGCTCTTCTCCGGCAGCATGAAACGATAGACAGCGATGATCCTGAGGCATTCCATCGGCGTCAAGTAATTTGCGGCCGCCAGTCGCGTACCCTCCACGGGGTTGAGGAAGTTTATCGGCACCGTGTCCACATCCAGCTCCCGCAACGTCTCGGCCAGTTCCACCCGGTGCGCAAACGTTTCCCCCAACCCGAAAATACCGCCGCAGCAAACCCGCAATCCTGCCTTTTTGACCGCCCGAACCGTCTCCACATCTTCTTCGTAGTCGTGGGTGCTGCAGATGTTCGGAAAGAAGCTGCGGGAGGTCTCCAGGTTGTGGTGATAGGTCACCATGCCGGCCTCCTTGAGCAGCAGGGCCGTTTCCATGTTCAGGATACCAAGCGAACAGGAGGGCTCGATGGACGTTTCCGCCTTGATGCGGCGCAGGGAGCGGCAGATCGTTTCCAACTCCTCGCCCGGCTTGATGCCGGTGCCGCTGGTGATGATGCCATAGCAACGGGCACCGTTCCGTTCGGCACTTTTGGCGCAGGCGACAAGCTGCTCTTCCTCTACCAGCGGGTAGACAGGGGCGTTGGTGGCATGGTGCGCCGATTGGGCACAGAAGGCGCAGTTTTCGGGACAGCGCCCGGATTTCGCATTGATAATGGAACAGAGCGAAGCTGCCGTGCCTTTAAAGTGCTCACGAATCCTGGTAGCCTCGGCAAACAGCAGGCACAGATCAGCCCCCTCTACCGCAGACAACCGCACCGCGCTATCCGCATCGATT
>Ga0334722_10001315_pt1 | contig 31703 bp, 34 predicted proteins | sample C3_bottom_MG_FD_207210 | JGI IMG/M metagenome (GOLD analysis project Ga0334722, IMG submission 207210) | Sediment microbial communities from Yellowstone Lake, YNP, Wyoming, USA - C3_bottom | ecosystem: Environmental > Aquatic > Freshwater > Lake > Sediment | place: USA: Wyoming | collected... | reverse complement strand
TGAGATGTCCTTACTCTTTGAGGTTCAAGACCTAACTGTCATATTAGGTAAGACCGCCGTCCTCGAATCCGTCTCCTTTAAAGTCGAAAAAGGCGATGTCATTGCGGTCATCGGGCCGAACGGCGCCGGCAAGACCACGCTTCTGCGGGCCTTGCTCGGGACGCTCCCATATGAGGGGCGGATAATCTGGCACCAGAACCCCCGCATCGGGTACGTCCCCCAGCGGTTTGATTTCGATCGCACCTATCCATTAACGGTCGAGGAGCTTTTCTTACTTAAATCCGGCTCGCGCGCTCTTTGGGCGCCGACCCCGGTTCAATCCGGGGAGATAAAAAAGGCGCTCAGTCACACCGAAGTAGAGCACTTGCGGAAACATAAACTGGGCGAGCTGTCGTCGGGGCAGCTGCAGCGGGTCTTCATCGCCTACGGGCTCTTCGGCGCGCCTGAGCTGCTTTTATTCGATGAGCCGACAGCGGGCATCGATATCGGCGCCGAGATGACGGTTTACGGGCTCCTGCGCGATATCGCCCGGGAGCTTAGTCTGACGATGCTGGTGGTATCGCACGAATTAAGTGTTGTCTATACTTACGCGAAGAAAGTCGTTTGCCTCAATAAGACGATGGCTTGTTTCGGACCGCCCCGGAAAGTCCTCACACCCGAGCAGCTGCAAGCGCTCTACGGCGCCGGGGTTGATTTTTACGGCCATGAACATTAGGAGTTAAAGGTCTCAGTGGGGGTAAGCACTCAGCAGTTTTTGCTCATAGTTGTGGCGGGGATCAGCGTCGGTGTCGGCGTCTCTCTCCTGGGCACGTTTGTTATCCTCAGGCGGATGGCGCTGGTCGGGGACGCGCTTTCTCATGTGGCGCTGCCCGGCATAGCGCTTGCCGTCACCTACAAGCTCAATCCGTTTCTCGGGGCGGTGGTTTTTTTATTCTTGGCAGTGTTCGCCATCACCTTGATAGAGCGGCACAGCGTCTTGCCGGTCGATGCTTTGGTGGGGGTCTTCTTCACAGCCGGCCTCGGGATAGGCGCTTTGATCAGCCCGTCAGCCGAAAGCCTGCTGGAAGCGCTCTTCGGCGACATCGCCAAGCTCAATATGGTCGATGCCGAGATAGCGGTTGGCGCCGGCTTGCTGGTAGCCATAGTCACCTTGCTCCTCTTTCGCGACTTTGCTTATCTCACTCTCTCTCCTGAGCTGGCCCACAGCGAAGGCGTGCCGGTCGAGCGCACGGAACTGATATTTCTGTTGCTGTTGGCGACGATAGTCGCGGTCGGTATTCGCTTGGTCGGCGCGCTGCTGGTCGGCGCGCTGATCATCATCCCCGCATCTATCGCCAAAAATGTCACCGTCAGCTTGAAGGGGATGGCCTTCGTTTCTGCCGCGGTCGGGGTCGTGACAGTCGTCGGCGGCTCCAGTATCGCCGCTGTCTTTCATCTGCCGCCCGGCCCGGTCGTCACGACCGTAGCCGCCGGGTTCTTTCTGGTTTCATTGTTTATCCGGCGCAGCTAAGGTCGGAGGGTCAGAGGAACGTCTCCCTGACCCCCATTGCTTACTTTCATTTGACTTTGGCGGGCAAGAAAACCGTGAAGGCGCTGCCGACCCCGACCGTGCTTTTCAGCTTGATCTTGCCGCCGTGGTTGTCGACAACGTGTTTAACTATCGAAAGACCGAGGCCGGTACCGCCGGTCTCGCGGGACCGCGCCTTATCGACCCGATAGAAGCGCTCAAAGACCCGGCTTAGGTCGGCGATGGGGATGCCGATGCCGGTATCGATGACCTCAAGCGCTATGCCGCCCTCGGCGGCAGTCGTCTTTACCAGGATGTCCCCGCCGGTCGGTGTATAGTGGACGGCATTTTCTATCAGGTTTCTGAGCATCAGCCTGATCTGATCTTCGCTGCCGTTTATTTTAGGCAGACCGCGGGTGAGTTCGGTGCGCAGAGATAATCCTTTAGCGGCCGCTGTTTCAGTGAAACCGGCCACCACCTTTCTAGCTGTCGACGATAGCGCGATCGGCGTGAATATCGCCCGTAATTCCGGCGCCTCCAGCTGCGACAAGTCCAGCAGATCGCTGATGAGTTGCGACAACAGGCGCGCTTCGCCCTTTAGTTTGGCGGCGAACCCGGCGGCGGCTTGATCGTCGAGCTCAATACTGGTTGCCAGGGAATCGGCGAGGAGGTTGATGCCGGCCACCGGTGTTTTTAATTCGTGGGAAACATTGGCGACGAAGGCGCGGCGGACGGCGTCGACGCGGTGGCGGCCGGTCATGTCTTGAAAGACCAGGAGGACCGCCGAGAGCCCGTCCTCATCGATAACCGGCAATGCGACCGTGCGCAACCGCCTCTGGCGGGGGAGCAGAACATCGATCTCCGCTTCCGTTTCCCGGCCGCCGGCGATAACATCGCTCATCAGCCGGTCCAATTCGCGGCTGTGTATCGAGTAGACCAGCGGCCGGCCGATAAATTCAGCGACGGGGCGCCGGAAGATAACGCCGGCGGCCGGATTAGCTGAAACGACCAGGCCATCGTGGTCGGCTAAGACGACTCCATCCCGCATGTTGTTCAGAATCAACTCGGCGCGGCGGGTATCGGCGAGCAATTCAGACAGGCTAGTCCGGAACCGGTCGCGGGCCGCCGAGACCGCCTTGACGACATCGGCGAAGTCCCCCGCCTCCGGTGGCGGGTCTTCGTCGTCGTCGTTTCTTATCCAGGCGGCCGTGCCGCTGAGTCGCCGGCTGAAGTAGTCCCAGGCCGAACCGGACATCAACCAGGCGGCGCCGAAACATGCAGCTGCCGGGAGCAGCAGATTCGATTGAGGCCAGAGCCTGGCGACGATCAATATCGTCGCGGCGGCGCCAAGGTGGGTGACGAACAGCCGAGTTCTCATGGCGCCGTCGCTTTAGGCGTCAGTTCAAACCGATAGCCCAGGCCGTGGACGGTTTGGATGAAGTTATGGCCCGAGGCTCCTTCGACCTTTTCCCGCAACCGCCGGATGTGGACGTCGATAGTGCGCGACGAGCCGATAAAATCAGTGCCCCAGACAAGGTCGGCCAGTTGCTCGCGGGAGAAGAGCACTCCCGGGCTGGCCGCCAAAGTCATCAGCAACCGCCATTCTTTGGGGCGGACGTTTACGGCCCGTCCCCCGACCGTCAGCTCATGGCGCAGCGCGTCTACTCGCACGTCGCCAAAGACGAACACTTGAGGTTTAGCCGCCGGCGAAGTCCGCCGGAGCTGGGCGCGGATCCTGGCCGTGAGCTCCTCAAGATTGAAAGGTTTTGTCATATAGTCGTCGGCCCCGACCGTCAAGCCCTTGACCTTATCGGCGTCGGTGCCGAGCGCGGTTATCATGATAATGCGGCTCTCGCTTGCCCGGCGTCTAAGTTCTTCGCAGACGGCCAAGCCGCCCATTCCCGGTAAAAGCAGATCGAGCAAGATAACATCAGGCGCCCCGGCCAGGGCTTTTTCTAGCCCGTCCCGGCCGTCCGCGGCCGTGGCCACATTAAACCCCGCCGCCCGCAAGTTGTATTCCAGGGCTTCGCGGATGGTCGGGTCGTCTTCGATGATCAAAATGCGATGCATAAATTTATTATAGCAGCCATCCCCGTTAACAATTATTTTGCAATTAATTAACTTTTCGTTCACCAATAATTGTCCGGCACTAGTTATTCTGGTGCCGGCAGTGGAATGCAAGGGAGGGTAAATGAATCGATTTTCAAAGCGGACAGTAAAGACATTTGCTCTAGCCACGACTCTGGTAATTAGTTTAGGCTTGACTCTCTTTGGCTGCACGTCGAAAGCGCCGGTCACGCCGGACACAGACGGCGGCGGCGCGGGTAAAAAAGTCAAGCTGAACGGCGCCGGTTCGACTTTCGTTTTCCCGATGATGTCGAAATGGTCGGCCCTGTATGATTCCGTCAACCCCGATGTACAGGTCAATTACCAATCCATCGGCAGCGGCGGCGGTATACGCCAAGTCATAGCCAAGACGGTCGATTTTGGCGCCACCGACGGGCCGATGACCGGCGAGCAACTGCTGGAAGCCAAGAAACCGGTCTTACATATACCGGTCGTTATGGGCGCGGTGGTGCCGGTCTATAACCTGCCCGGCAAGAAGCCGATCAGGTTTTCCGGCCCGGTCCTGGCCGATATCTTTCTGGGCAAGATAACCAAATGGAACGACCCGGTCCTGGTCGCGCTAAATCCCAGGGCTGAATTGCCGGACCGGCAGATCGTCGTCGTCCACCGGGCCGACGGCAGCGGCACCACCTATATATGGGTAGATTATCTGGCCAAGGTAAGCGCCGAGTGGAAAAGCAAGGTGGGTGTCTCTACATCTGTCGCCTGGCCGGTGGGCTTGGGCGGCAAGGGCAACGAAGGCGTGGCCGGACAGATAAAGCGCACGCCCGGCTCGCTCGGCTATGTCGAGCTTGTCTACGCTCTCCAAAACAAGATCGCTTTCGGGACGGTCAAGAACTTGGACGGTCAGTATATTAAAGGCTCGGTCGCGAGTGTTACGGCAGCCGGCGCCGGAGCTGTTAAAACGATCCCTGCCGACCTGCGGGTCTCGATCACCAACGCGCCGGGTAAAGGGGCGTACCCGATCAGCGGGTTTACCTGGCTGTTGGCCTATGCCGGGCCGGAGAATAAAGTTCGCGGGCAAGCCGTGGCTGATTTTTTCTGGTGGGTTATCCATGACGGCCAGAAGGCCGCCAAGCCGTTGGACTACGCCAGCGTGCCCGACCAGGTGGTTAAGCTGGCGGAAGAGAAAATAAAAGAGATGAATTATAAAGGGAAGCCGTTTATCGGAGCCGGAAAGTGATATGGCCGCCGACTCCATAGCCAAAAGGCTTAAAGCCCCGGCGGTCCTCGCCCGCGGGCGCTTGGCCGACCGGGCTTTTTATACTGCCACCTTTATCTTTGCCGGGCTGGTTTTAATTATCGTTGCCGCCATCTTCATCGAGTTGGTAGCGATGTCATGGCCGTCGCTGATCAAATTTGGCCCGCGCTTCATTACATCGACGGCTTGGGACCCGGTCGCCCGCAAGTTCGGGGCGTTGCCGCTTATCTTCGGCACCGTGGTCAGTTCGACTCTGGCGCTGCTCTTGGCGCTGCCTCTCGGGTTGGGTGTGGCGATTTTCCTATCGGACATCGCGCCGTCATGGCTTAAGACCCCGGTGGGTTTTCTGGTCGAATTGCTTGCCGGCATCCCCAGTGTCGTCTACGGTCTCTGGGGGATATTCGTCCTGGCGCCTGTTGTTATGGACCATCTGGCGCCCTGGCTTAACCGCTATTTTGGCTGGCTGCCGCTGTTCAAGGGCGCGTCTTACGGTGTCGGGATGCTGACCGCCGGGTTGATATTGGCCCTGATGGTAGTGCCGTTCATCACCTCGGTTTCGCGCGAGATATTGATGACGGTCCCCCGCGACCAGCGGGAAGCGGCCCTGGCCTTGGGGATGACCCGCTGGGAGATGATACGTTACGCGGTCTTGCCTTACGGGCGGGTCGGGATAATCGGCGCGGCTATTCTGTCGTTGGGCCGGGCCCTGGGCGAGACCATGGCGGTAACTATGGTTATCGGCAATACGCCAAAAATATCCGCCTCGTTATTTAACCCGGCTTACTCGATGGCGGCGGCCATCGCGAATGAATTCACCGAAGCTTCGAGCCCGCTCTATCTATCGGCGCTGATCGAGGTCGGGTTGGTCCTTTTCGGCGTCACGTTTATCGTTAATGCCTTGGCCAGACTGCTTATCTGGCGGGTCGGCGGCGGGCGCAAGAGGGTGCGCCTGTGAATACTTACGATCGCCGCCAATTGGTCAGCCGCGTTATGCTGGGTCTCTGTGTCGTCTGCGTGGTCGTCGTGATCGCCCCGCTCCTGCTCATCATCGGTTATCTCATCTACCAGGGCATCAGCTCTATCAACCCGGCTCTCTTTACGCAGATGCCGAAGCCCGTGGGGGAGACCGGCGGCGGGATGGCCAACGCGATTGCCGGCAGTCTGTTATTATTGGGGCTGGCTTCATGTTTCGGTGTGGTCGTCGGTGTTATGACCGGCATCTACCTGGCTGAATTCGGCGACAACAGATTCGGCTTTTTCGTGCGCTTCTTCAGTGAAACGCTTAATTCGACGCCGTCTATCGTTATCGGTATCTTTGCGTACACCATCATAGTCGTGCCCACTCGCCATTTTTCCGCGCTGGCCGGGGCGTTCGCTCTGGGGGTGATCATGGTGCCGATAATCGCGCGCACCACTGAAGACATGATCCGATTGGTGCCGACATCGCTGCGCGAAGCCTCTCTGGCGCTGGGCGTCAATAAATGGCGGACGATTTTCAGAGTGGTTCTGCGGACAGCGTCTCCCGGCATCTTGACCGGCATAATGCTGGCTCTGGCGCGGGCGGCGGGGGAAACCGCGCCGCTATTATTTACGGCGTTTGGCAGCCGGTTTTGGACGTTGTCGGTAAATGAGCCGATCAGCAGCCTGCCGGTCCAGATATACACCTACGCTATCTCGCCTTATGAGGACTGGCATCGCCAGGCCTGGGCGGGGGCGTTGGTCCTGATAGGCATTGTGGTGCTGATGGGGCTGGCCGCCCGCTTTCTGGCTGCCAAGAGCTCATTGGTGCGGGGTGCGAGGAGAAGATGAAGAACAGGGTTGAAGTCCACGACTTGTCGGCTTGGTTCGACGAGCAGCAGGTGCTTTTCGACATCAATGTCGCCATTGAAGACAAATGCGTCACGGCCATAATCGGCCCTTCCGGTTGCGGCAAGTCGACCTTTATTCGTTGCGTCAATCGGATGCATGAGACGGTCCCGGGGGCGCGGATGTCGGGCCGTGTCTTGCTCGATCAGGACGATATCTACGCCCCGGTTGTCGATCCGGTGGCTATCCGCAAGCGCATCGGTATGGTCTTTCAACGGCCCAATCCGTTTCCGACCATGTCTATCTTTGATAATGTCGCCGCCGGACTTAAGCTCAACGGTTTCCGGCGCAATGCTGAGTTACAGGAGATAGTCCAACGCAGCCTGGAACAGGCGGCCCTGTGGGACCAGGTAAAAGACCGGCTGGGCGAGGCCGGGGCGAGTCTATCCGGCGGCCAGCAGCAGCGTCTTTGCATAGCCCGGGCGCTCGCCGTCGAGCCGGAGATATTACTGATGGACGAGCCGTGTTCGGCGCTCGACCCGGCCGCCACCCAGCGGGTGGAGGACCTCCTGGTCGAGCTGCAAAACGATTATGCCATCGTCATCGTCACGCACAATATGCAGCAAGCGGCCCGGGTATCGAAGTACACCGGGTTCTTTCTCAACGGCAGCTTGATAGAGTTTGACGACACCAGCCGGATATTCACGATTCCGCGGGACAAACGGACTGAAGACTACATCACCGGGCGGTTCGGCTAGATGAGAGAGAGTTTTCATCAGGAATTGCGCGACCTGCGCGTCGACGCCCTGCGCATGGGTGAATATGTTGTGGAAGCGGTTCGCCGGGCGACGACGGCCTTAGCTGAAGGCGATACCGAGCTGGCCAAAGCCGTCATTGCCGGCGACGAAGTCATCGACGCCCTCTATCTGGATATCGAGGCTCGCGGCTACGGTTTAATAGCCCAACAGCAGCCGGTCGCCAAGGACCTTAGGCTCATATTGGCGATCGTGCGCATCATCCAGGATTTGGAGCGCTCGGGAGATCTCGCGAAGAATATCGCCGGTATCGTCCGCAATGATATCCGGATAGTCAAATTAAAGCCGGTGGCGGAGATAATCGGCCAATTAGGTTTGATGACCCGGGACCTGCTGGCGACGGCGATGAGAGCTTTCACCGATAAGGACCTGCTTCTTGCTCAGACACTGGACGCAAAGGACAATCAGATCGACGAGCTCTATAAGAAGCTGGTAAAGGAGCTTTTCCGGCTGGAAAACGAGCATTCGCTGGAACTTGCCGTCAATATGGTCTTGACCGGCCGCTATTTCGAGCGGATAGCCGACCACGCCGTCAACATCGCCATCTGGGTGACGTATCTGATCACCGGCAATCTGCCCGGGTAAAAAGAAAACATAGAGTTATCTCTGTTAGACGACCTCGCGTTTTGGTTAATCTAAAGACATGAAGGCATTAGCGCTGCGTCTATGGCCAAAGTCGGAACATAAGCTGAGCGATTACGCCAAGTCGGTTGAGGAGCGGGAGGTCGCGCTGGTAAAAGAGCACCCGAAGTTCCTGGCGATGCTGGCGTTCGGTTTTCTCTTCGGCTTCGGTTTTCTCTTCGCCATGGTTTACTTCATATACATGTGGGTGCGAAGCCGTCGCGGATAAAAATAGCCACCCGATCAGGCGTTGACCACGTGACGTCCGAGAGGGCTATGCTTGCTGACGTAGGTATGCCTGCGGACCAACTTCTTAACCAAGACTACGGCGACAGCGGCGCCCGAGAGCGCCAGGATAAGCTGCCACGGAATGATCCAAAAAGCGACTACTTGGCTCTTTTCGGTATGGTCGAAAGTAAAGAGATTCGGGCCGTACGTAGTCGTCGCCGTGGCTGTAAGGCGCCCGAACCAGGGCCCGTTCCATTTAGTCGTCATGATCCGGTCCGTGTTCGGCAATAAAGTGATGTCTTGGAAATCGGCGCGGCCTACCTGTCGGCCGAAAATGTCCGTAAAAGCGACATGGCCTTTTAGTGTTAGATGGACGTTCCCGTTATTGTGGAAAACCAGCCGCGGTTTGGCGTCCCGGCTCCACCAAGGATTGGCGGTTGTAAAGTCTTTGATGTACCCATCCCGGATGATGTCCTTAGCATTGCCGATGGTCGAGAGCAAAAGCACGCCGATGCGGGCCACGATTCTTACCCCGGTCTTGGCAACCTTGGGCCCGGCGGTCTGGAAGAAGACGCTGGCGTAATGACCGCCGACTTCGACTTGGCTGGGTACGGCCATGGTTATTTTGACCATTTTGGCTTCCCCCGGGGCCAACGTAAAAGCCGGCTGATCGATAGTCACCCACTTAGAGCTGGAATAGGTCTGATGGCCCGGCTGGTAAAAGACGAAAGTATTGTTGGGCCTGATAGAGTAGTCGGCGATGGAAGTGGTGATGTTGACGGGAACGGAGCCCTGGTTGGCGACCTTAACTGATTTTGCCTGGGCCGCTCCGGGCTTGGCTTTTATCTCGAGCTTGGCCGGCGAAACCATAAAACTTTTTTTTGGCGCCGCGTCGGCAACCGCCGGCAACGCTGCCGACCAAGCCAGTTGAGCCAGGATTAGAAGTAAAGTGATCTTGTTTCTCATGATACGCCCCTCGTATCGAAGCGCACAGGAGCGAGGCCAATTCGCTCCTGTGCGCAAAAATAAGCTCAGTGCTTACGGCGCTATAGCCGTGTAGGTATGGACCGCGCTGTAGGTGCCGGGATTATCGTCATAATTGGCGGTCAGCTTATAGTTAACCGTTGTTGTCGCTCCGGCCTCACCGGTTTTGGTCCCGGCGGTGACGACGTTGGTCGGGGTGGCGCTGGTATCGAAAAGGGTATTTCCAGCGATGCCCGAACCGTTAGTGCTGGCTGACGTGTAGACCAAACGGGCCGATGGGATAACGTCCGCCCCGGTCGTCAGGTCTTGGTCCTTATAGACCGTCATGTTCCAGGTGGTGTTGCTCTTGACACCGATCGACAGGTCGGTGACCACTTGGCTGCCGACGGTGACGCCAAGCACATGCGCCGCGGGTACCGTTATGGCGATGGCCGGGGGCACTGTCGCGGTTACCGTCGTGCTGGCCGTCACCGCATAGGCGGTGGCAGTACTTAATACAGCTACTGCGACTAACGATGCGACCGCTATCAACCTTTTACTTCTCATGCTACTTAAGCCTCCCAATTCGTGTTCTAAGTTATTTTCGGCAACATGCGCCCAGGAGCTTAGTAAATTTCAGCAATAAAGCAAAAAATTATTGGACAAGCGATCTACCGGCAGGTCAGGAGCCTGTCTAAGGCGCGGGCAGCGCTGTATACGTGACGGTGGTTAAATAAGTGCCGGGATCATCGTTCCAGGTGGTCACCAGCTTAAAATCATAGCGGAAGGCACTTCCCGCCGTTGGGGTTTGATCGGCAAGCATTACAGTTGGGCTGGTCGAAAAAGATGTCCAAGGGTCGGCCGTGGAGTGGAGCCGCCAACTTAACTGATCGATGGGCATTGTCTTGCCCCCGCCGGCGTTAAAATCGCCGTCCGACTGGACAAGGAGGTCCCAAAAGACGTCGCTGCCGACCGTGAGCTGGATAGCGTGCTTGGCGACGTCCGGATGGATGACGAATGGCGAATCAAAAGGCGCCGCGCTGCCGAAATCATTGGAATTACTGCCGGACGTGCCGTCGCGGTTGAAGGTAGAATTAATTGTCAAGCTGAGCGTGGAAACGGCAAAAGGCTGGAATAGGACATTATAGTTTGGGTTCTGACCCTCGGACCAGGCCACCCCGGCTATCTCTAAATCTTTCATTATCGTCATTGGGTAAGTGTTGTATTTGATGGCGCTGAACTGGGCGGCCACCGGCCGGGTGGCCACGACCGCCGCCGTTCGCGTGGCCCGGACAAAATACGCGGCGGAGCCTCCGTTGACCGTCGTGGTCGTCCAATCGGCCGGCGCCGTGAACCTGATGTTGCCGTCCGCGGTAAAGCCATAGGTCGGGTTCTCGGTGATAGTCAAGGGCGACCAGGCGGCGCCGTTCCAATATTGCCAGGTCGGGACGGTATTAGCTGAAGCGGAAACGGTTAAGTCGAAAAAGACGTAGTTAAACTTCTCCGACTGGCCGGCATAGAGGGTGTCCCCGTTGTTGTTAAAAAACGGCACGTCGTTGGTGACCGTGTTCGACGCGTCGACAGTCTCGTCGGTCCAGACACCGGCGTTTCGCGTCCGGACTTGCTCAAATTGCCGTTCCGACGAAGGCGTGAAAACGGTCGGAGCCGGGTCCCAAACGACGCCGTTATTCTTTTTGTAAACGATTTTATACTGGTTTCGTCCGACGTACTGGCTCCAGAAGACCCAGATATCCCGCCCGTTCGTGGTCAATTGCGGGCGCTGGTCGCCGACATTAGCGGTGATGTCGACAGGGGACGACCAACCGACACCGTTAAAATAAGTGTATCTAATAAAGAGCAGACCGCCGCTGCCGTCGCCGTAGACCACGTGTATGTAATTGTTCTTAGTTACCACCGCGCTGAAGTTGTAGTTGTCAATATTTGTCCCGGACATGATGGTCTGGGTAGCCGACCAAGAAGCGCCGTTCCAATATTTCCATGCCAAAGAAGTGGCGTTCGGCTCAAAAATCGCGGCCGGGTAACCATTGTATGGGACCAGTAAGGCCGACCCGGTGTTGTGGCTGGAGCCCAGGACTGTCGAAGCCGACCAAGCGGCGCCGTCGTTGTCCGAGTACCTGGTGTAGATGTTGACGCTGTTATAGCGGTACGAAACCCATATCCTCCCGCCGGTGTCTCGATTTATCGACGGCTGACGCGGCGCGGTTTCGGTGGTGACAATGGTTTCGGCCCCGACCGTCCAGGTGTCGTTGCCGGCATAGGCCAACTTCCTGAAAGCCACGGTATTAGTGGCGGTATTATCGGCGTAAGCTGCATAGATATTGTCGTTGCCGTCGATGACGATCGAAGCCTCATAGCGGGTGGTGGTCGATATCGACGTCGGCGCCCCCCAAGTGTTGCCCATATCCGTGGAGACCCTGAAGGCCAGGCCGGACCCCCTTTGGTAGAGCAGAAATAAGGCGCCGCTTTTTGTCCGGACTAATTTGCGGCTGTTGGTATAGCGAGTGGCGGAAGCGACGGTCGTGGTAGTTACGACCGTCGGGTCGATTACCACCGGATAAGCGGCTCTTTGCAGAAAGGCCGGGTCGACGGTTAAGGTGAGCGTGGCATCCTGGATCGCCATCGAGGCCGTGCCAACGGCGCCGCCGGCGTCTTTGACCGTTGCCGGCAGGATGCGAAAAACCTCCGCTTCGTTCTCGTCGAGATATCGCCAACCGCCGTCTTTCGTTGCCTCGCGCCTGACCCCGTCTTCATAATAGTCGAAGGCCAGGGTCGGACCGGGCGGCTTGGCCTTGAGGACGATCTCTTCTTTGATCTTACCGCCGGCTACCGTGTAGCGGACCTTGGTGTCGCCTTTTATAAAATCCACGTGATCGCTATCGATCTTAACGGCGGTCGAGCCCGTGCTGTCGCGCAGGAAAAATCCCAAGCCGGCATTGGCGCTATTAAATCGGACTCCGGCCCGCCGGCCTGCCTTATCTTGAAAGCGGGCCACGGCGCCCCCGAGATCGGCCTGGTAGGCATAGGGGGATTTCGCGTCCGGTATGGCGTTGATCGCCGGCGCTTTGCCGGGCTTAAGGTCGCTGATTCTTATTACTTGATCCGGGGCAGGGTCGGGATTAACGAGGGGTCGCGTCCGCTCGGCGGCTGATCGTTTGCCGGCCGTCGGCTTGTTTTTGACGGCTTTGACGGCCGCGTAAGGCTTTGCTGTAACCCAAATCGGGTAACCGGCGGCTTGGACACCGATCATAATGCTTACATAAAGCCAGAACGTTCGACTGAGGATTCTTTTCTTGATTCCCGAAACGTTCATCATTTTTCTACTATACCGGCGCTGCGGCACTTACAACCTTGACTGTTGCCTCCAGTGTTATCGGCTCTCGCGCCCGAAAAGTAAAATCTTCATGAACAATGCTATACGTAATGCGCCTTACTTGCCAGGTCTTTTGAGCAGGTATTTTAGAAGTTAGACCTTAGGAAAGGGAAAAACACGGCATCCATGGCCGTGTAACCGGCGTCGTTGGGATGGGAATCGTCCGCGGCAGTGGCGTAATCCGCGCGCAGGTTGCCGTCCGCATCTTTTAATGCGTCATATTGATTGAAGATATAGACCTGCCCCGGGTGGGCGGCGGCAAAACTATTCAGCCAGGAATTGTACTGTTCGTGGTTCCAGACCAGCCAGGTGTCCGTTTCGCCCGCCACTTTCGGCAGAGCGTTGCCGATGATCAGGCGTTTATGATAGTCGGTCACGACCACCCGGTAAGCCCGCCGAACATAGGTCTTGTTACGGGCGAGATTAGCTTCCGCCGCGTCCCGGCTTCCGCCTTCGAAATCTACGAAGCAGAGCTTAAAGAAGACGGTTGGCCGCCGTGCCGCCGCCGCCAGGTAATTCCTAACGCTCTTGACGATCTGAGGCGGCGGTTGGACCTCTTTGTATGTCAGGACAAACCGGCCGCGTTTGACCGGCCGGGTGCCGTCGGAGCCCCAGTGAGTGAACCAGCCGGCCATCGTGGAGCGCCCCATCATCCAGATCTGTTTCCTGCTTGCGCCCTCCGTCTCCAGTTGCGCTCTCGATGCGACGGCGCCCGAGCAGCCGATCAGGGCCAGAAAAACCAGGCTGAGTAAGAAGAGGGGGAACAAGTGCCGGGCGCGTCCGCTATGACTGTTCTTTTCAACGCTCATAATGCTCATGACTTTACCCATTTTCAGGATTTTCTCTTGTTATCATTTACGATTATACTAAAAGGGGCGGCAGCAGAGGATCGTGGCATGAACTTAGGAAAAACTCTCTATGTAACCGAACGAAAAACCTGGCGCGCGTGGCTGGCAAACCATTACGACAAGGAACCGGAAATTTGGTTGGTCTATTATCGCCAAGGGACCGGCCGGCCGCGTATCGCTTATAATGACGCGGTCGAGGAAGCGCTTTGTTATGGTTGGATCGACAGCACGGTAAAGAAGATCGACCATGAGCGCTTTGCTCAAAGGTTTTCGCCGAGAAAAAAGAGAAGCAACCTTTCACAAGCGAATAAAGAGCGGATCCATAAGCTTGTCGCTGAAAAGAAAATGACCGAAGCCGGACTGGCCGCGGTGGCGCATGCGCTGGATTCGGTCAGTGACCCGGAGAAGGAATTCCCGATTTCTCCCGACATACTCACCGCCCTCAAGGTCGACCCGCGGGTGTGGGAGAACTTCCGGAAATTTCCCGGCCCCTACAGGCGAATTCGAATCGCCTATGTCGAAAGTCGCAGGCGACACGGAGCTGAAGCGTTCGATAAAAGCTTGCGTAATTTCATCGCCAAGACCGCTGAAAATAAGCAGTTCGGCTTTGTTAAGGTCGACTGACGAAAGCCGAACCATTTTTCGTCTTTCCGTTCTCGGCGCTGCCGGCTAACGGCTCGCTCTCCGGAGAGGAAACTCAAAGTTCTTGATGAACCCGATTTACGATTTCGATTTACGATTTACGTGAGCAGAAGAAAAGCCAGGTCATGAGAGCTCGTAAATCGTAAAGTCGTAAATCGGCCGATCAAAACAAAAACCTTCGCTTAGTGCGAAGGTTTTTGTTTTGATCGTGCCCCCGGTATGAATCGAACATACGACACCAGGTTTAGGAAACGCTTAAAGGCCTATTTTGCGGTCTTATTTGGTTTTAGTTGATTCTCGCCAATTGTAGCTGTCACCGGCGATGACCAGCACATACAAGCCGAACATTAAGGTAATTACTTAGTCGGCTTTAGCCCGTCTTAACCCGCTTTGTGGCGTGTTTTGTGTGCAGTTGTGTGCAGTCTTTGCAAGGAGCAATAAGCGACCCAGAGATTTTTCAGACATGGCCGTGCCATACAAGTAGGGGTTCGGCCTCTAGCCACCCGGCGGCCAATTGTCCAATCGAACGGACATTTGCCGGCAAATACCCACCAGGGACATATCACCCCCCTTACAGGTCGAAAACCCTAGACATGCGACCAGGGGTTATTATAAGAAACCGCAGGTAGACGAAGCGCTGCAATCAATTCTAAGCGCCTTAAATAGGTGTCCGAGGGGTATTATGCCTGGAAAACGCATGTGTAAATCTACAAAGACTTGAGGCTTGATAAGAATATAACGTTTAGGTTATAATCATTCTTGCATGTGGGCGGTTGTTTTCTATGAGACGGACAGCGGCAAGATTCCAGTCAAGCGGTTTATCGATAGCTTGAGTGAATTTGAGCGGGCAAGAGTTGTACGTGATCTTAAGCAGCTTGAGGCTTTCGGCCTAGAACTGAAAGCGCCCTTGGTTCGCAGCCTTGGAAAGAAACTTTGGGAGCTACGCACAACTGGAAGCAATCAGCACCGCATTCTATATTTCGCCGTCTCCGGCCGGCGTCTGGTGCTTTTGCACGGCTTTACCAAGAAGACGCAAAAGACGCCGGCGGCGGAGATCGAAAAGGCATTAAAGCGCATGGCCGACTATTTAGCGAGAGGTAATAAAGATGGACGTTAACGAATACTTAGGCGAACAAGTGAAAGACCCGAAATTCCGCGAGGAGTATGAGAAGCTGCAACCGGAATATGAATTCAGGAGCGCGCTAATCGGCGCCAGGCTCCGGGCAAAGTTGACACAAGCACAACTGGCTGAGCGCATGGGTCTAAAACAGTCGGCCATAGCCAGGCTTGAAAGCGGCCGGCAGATGCCGACACTGACGACCTTGCTTAAGTTGACCGAGGTTTTAGGAGTTGCTTTCACTGTTACTCCGGGCGGGAAAGTGACGATGAAGCCGCATCGAGCGGCCTAATCATTACCACAGGAAATAACCGCAGTTTAAAACTGTACCACGCATAACCTTACAACCCTTCTAAACACTGTGCCCCCGGGGTGAATCGAACACCCGACACCAGGTTTAGGAAACGCTTAAGGGTCTTATATGCGGTGATATTTGGTCTTAGCCGGTTTTCGTTAACAGTAGTTATGACCAGCACAGTTAGAGCTAATCATACGTTAATCAATTAGTCGGTATTAGTCGGCTTTAACCCGCCTTGTGGCTAATTCCATTAGCAGTACATTAGCACATTTCTTGGAACCAGAATTCTTTGGCCTCGGCGCGAGCGAATGAGTTAAAGCTTATTGCTATACGAAGCTGCTTGGAATTTTTCCTTATTAAAGGACGCAACTTTATGATTTGCTTCGTTGATTGATGTCTGACTAGGGTAGACTCTCTTTAAAAACTTTGTCGTAACTGCTCCTGTGCTAGCATAATGGCGCAAGCCATCTAATTGCCATTTTGGCAATGTCTTAGACTTAGCGCTTTTAACTCTCTCAATCATTTTAAGGTCTTCTGACTTCATGCAGTCCCACCCCCTTCTACTGGAACACTAATGGCACTATTAAATCGCTTGTGATGCACCCATCTGAACGGCCTATCGGTAGTAATCACGGCTACCTCAACAGCACCTCCGCAAAAAGGTATGCCAATCCGATATTGATAGGACTTTATCGTAGAATACACTAGAAAAAAGACAAAATCCACTGCCTCCCTAACAGGCATTAAGCTAATTGGAAACCCTGAGTAATCTTGCGATAGCTCATTAAAGTCTTTATCGGATATTTTATATTTTACCTGAAGCTTCTGTCTAAGTTCCCAGACATACCCAAGAATTAATCGTTCATAAACATCAGGGCAACCTTGTACGTACGGAAAACCGACGTCTAAAGGTATGATGCTTGGCTTCGCACCTGCACTAAAATAGATAGCGAAGCCCTCCGCCTTACATTTATCTCCAAGACAGCCTCCGATAAAATAGCCAAGGTCACCGAAATCATCCGTATATTGCTCTTTAATTATTTCGACAAAATGCTCCACTGCCTCTTGTACGCTCCATTCAGGCTTTAATTCCTTTCCAAGACGCGCAATTAAAGAACGATGACTAATGCCGTCAAGTCCGCCAGCGCCCCAGGTACACACGCCAAGATTGCCCTTTTCGCCTACTTCAAAGATTTTCTGGGCATGGTTGCAGAAATGGCGATTTTCGCCGATCGTAAATGTAGTTGCACTATCAGAGCCAAGAACGAGGCCTTCATGCGTTAAATATGCTGCTGCTATAGTCATTACGCGTCTCTTCGTACGTCCATTTAGTAACATATTCTATCATCAGAGTAAGTAATGCAAGCGCCCGGTCAATATCGGTGCTTACGCACAAGGGTTTTTGGCCTTTTGGTTGGAGTTAGGCCGACGCTTAGAAAAGAGGCGTGGCAAAAATACTTTTCATAAAAAAACCGAGTTACCCCCCTAGAGTTTACAGCTAGGCAGAGACGCTATTAAAGTTACTTGAGACGACCGGGGGCCGGGGGGTTGCATGGGGGGGCAGATGCTAAAGTTACTTGCTTACCGCTTCACGCCAAGAAGCATAGCCATGTGCTCGCGCATACGCATCCAAGCTTTCGTCGGCCGATTCCCATGCCGCGTTACTTTTTAAGGTTTCATAACTATTAGCCGGTCTGCTTTTTTCGCCGCGCTCATAACTAATAAGTGTTGATAATGCCTGTGATTTTGTTTGCAGCACAAGCAAGATGTTGCGTTTCGTGGGCAAAAAGGCGCTGGCGATGCGTGCGCTCTTTATTTGGTCGGCCAGCTTGAGTAATTTAATCGCCAGCTGCGCATAGGTTTCGGCTCGTAACTCGGCCTCCAGTCCTTCGACATTCCCTTGGCCCTTTTCTTTTATGAGCATAGCGCGCTCAAGGAGTTCTGGCGTTGGCCCATCGGCTTCGTGGACGGTTTCATTCTGCATTACGTCGGCCTTCATTGTATTGTTGGCCTCTTCGTCTATTGCGGAAATCTGCTGCATGGCTTTATTAAGAAGTTCAAAGCTTTTGCGGGTTCGATATTCTTTGATGCCCCAGCCTACACCCACGATAAGGACAAAGATCAGGCCCACGAGCGTAAAAAGACGTAGTAACCGCTTCATGCAATCATTGTAGACCTGCTAAAGCTTGGTTGCAAAGCATCGGCGGTCAGCCATTGGATTAACCATTATTTACATAAGCCCTGGTAAACAAAGCGCTGAGCGCTAATCTAAGGCATTTTCAGATCTCGGTTAAGGGTAGAGCATGGCAAAAACGCAAGGCAGAGACGGCTAGACCAGCAAACATTTAGTCTAAAGCGACACCAGGTTAAACAAACCCATTAAGGCTATAAAGCCGCTGGTAGATAAGTACCTTGCTAATGACGGCTAAGCGAATAACGACCCGCCAAGGAATGAGCCGCCGGGAAATTTTCCCCCGGTCTCGGGAGACCGGCGCTTAGCTAGACCCCTTTTTAATCCGGCATCGGTATAGTGGATATATCGGCGGCTAACGAAGGAAGCTTTGAACATTCCCGGCAATGCTTTTGTATTCGAGCCGCTAGTAGTTGCTTAATCGTTTCCACCTGTTCAGGCGATAAATAATAACCGATCTGAATCTTGTGTTCGCGCTCTCGAATTTTGCTGATCTTGTCGATCACTGAAGAAATGGTTTCCACTGTTGCTGCGTTATCCTCTGTTTCTTCGCTTACCACTCGCTCTAAGTAGGTCACGACCGCCGCCAAGTGCGATTTCAAGTCAAGTAATTCAGGATTATCTTTTAGTTCCTGTATTCGTTTTTGAATGTCGGGCAATTCAGCAAGCTTCTTGCTGTATAAGCCATGCGTTATCGGCCTTCCGGCCTTGCCGCCGTGATGATAGCAAACGTCCTTACCGGCCATAGCAACCGCCCCGCACGGCTCTTTAGTTCGCTTTGAAGTGGCACGGCATAACTTGGCCCCGTTCCTATGTCGAATTTCCTCTTTATCCTGTTCACTCATGGGATTTCCTTTCCACTTTTAGGCCGGGGTCGGCCTCTTTGGTTCTTTCATCCAAGTTCCGTCGCCTCATAATGCCTTTGCCGCGACGCAAAGCCCGGATATACTCGCTTTCCGTAAGGAACAGCACGGCCTTGACTGTTTTAACTTCGATCAATCGGCTGGTAATATTAAAAACCCTTCCGTTACCTCTTGGCCGGTATATTCGCCAATGCAATTAAGAAGCTCGGACAGCTTACGGCTTAGGCGCTGAAATTCGGGTATCCGCGCTTCGCGCTGATCTTGCGGTATTCCTTTGTCGTCAAGATAGCTTTCCATGCGCCTGATTTCCGCTAGATGGAAATTATATTCACTCTTTAAAAGTTCCGGGCCGGTAAGCTCGACCGCGCCGAAAGTCTTTTTAAGCCGCTCGACGTTTTCCCGCCACTTTAGCGCCCGGACAATCTCGGCCTTGTTTTCTTTCAGCGCCGGGATAAGGTCGGCGGGTATCTCCGGTTTGCTCAAGAGCTTGCCACCTTTAACCGCTAACGTGATTCCTTGGCTTTCAAGTTCCGCGATCAGGGTTTCGGCGCTCATAATTCCACCTCGCTAAAGCCGTTTAAGCCGTCATCATCAGGCTTTTCGGCGGTTTCACTTACCCCAGGGTTAGGAATCTCGCTTAAAAGGTCTATTTGGGTATCTTTTGGCAGGTCAGGACTATCAAAGTTTTCGGCGACAGGCATACTTTTAAGGGACTTATCGGCGGCAAGGGAATACCAGTATTTCGGCCGTCCTTTTGTCGCCTCTTTACGCTCATTAACTAGGCCATCGGCAACAAGGCGCTTTAGGTCGGCTCGGAAGTTTGAAGGGTCAAGGTTGAGGGCATCGCTTAGCGTCGGTATGTCGGCCTCGCCTTCGCCTTCAATCGCCGTCATGATCTCATTTTCGCGCCTTGTCTTCTTGTACTCTTTCGCGCTCCCCATGCTTCGCCAAGTTAGGGATTCAACGTCAAGCGATAGCGTTTCAGATTCAACGCTGGCAAACCTCGACGTTACTTTAAGCGTAGCGGCCGGGTCGTTTTCATCTTCCCGGACGATCTCAAGCGCCACGTCCACGGCTCCAAGAATTGCGGAGCTTCCCCGGATAGCGTCGCCATGTTCGCCGCCGCCCTTTCGGTGGTGATGGACAAGCAAAACGCTGCAATCGGTTGCGAATATCAGTTCTCGGATTTCCCGCAAAAATGCGCCGGTCGCCGTCGCGTCTTGTTCGTTGCCTCTAATGGCAAAAATAAAGGGGTCGATAATCGCTAAGCCGATCTGATTTTCGACAATGAACAGGCGCAAAGCCTGCCAGTCCTCTTTAATCATGGGCAACCCGGCCCGGATAAAGATTCCCGTGCCTTCGGCCCCCATAGTCTCAAGCCGGTTGCGAATGATGATAGGCGGGTCTTCAAGCTGAATGATTACGACGTTGGTTTGCTTAACGGCCCGGCCTAGGTAGTCACGGCCACGGCTGGCCGCGATTGCCAGATTGAAGCTCAAAAGCGTTTTCCCAAACTTAGGTTTGGCGGCCAGGATAGCAAGGGACGGCGCGGCTATGATCTCATCCCACAACCAAGGGACTTCCGTCGGCCCGGCCATAAAATCAACCAGCGGCATTGCAAAGGGTTCCGGCTGTGGCGCTTCCGGCTCCGCGTTCGGTTCCCATAGTGGCGCTTCTTTGACGATCTCGATCAATTCCGCTTTGGTATGTCCGGCGGCCAACCAGTCCATTATGTCGCCTTTTTCGGGAAGGCCGGGAAGCTCGATAACCTTAATGCTGGCGGCTATGCCGTTGGACAACTCGGCCACCTGCTCGGCGTGTGCCTTGCCTTTGCCTTGCGGGAAATTCTTTTCCGGCGGGTCGGCGTCCGGCAATATGACGATATGCCGATCTCTTAAATCCTCTGAAAATGCAGGCAGCCACTTGAGCGCCCCAAAAGGGTTACAGGTGGCGACAAGGCCCAGCTCAATGAGTTTATCGACGTGTTTTTCACCTTCCACGATAAAAACCCGGCGCTCTTTGTCGGCCTTTATGAGCTGTGGCAAGCGGTAAAGAATCTTCTTTTGTCCGTTAAGTCCCCACTTGCCGTCCATTGTTTTAACGCCAAACTCTTTGGGCTGAAAGCGAACGGTTTCATAAGAGGGATTGCCGCTTGCATCGTCATAGCGATAGGCCGCTATCTCTATCCGGTCGCTCTTGGCTTTGGGGAACAAGTCTTTAAGCTCTAAGCCGATAGGCGTTAAAACATCGGCTGTCTCGCAGCCGGTTTGACATTTAACCAAAGCCCGGCCATCTTCGCCTTCGCTGACATTAAGGCTGGGCCGCTTGTCGCCGCGCTTGTGATTCGGGCCGGGACAATTGGCCGAGTATTCCTTGCCGCGCTGTTTGACGCCTTGAAGCCGGGATAGGACGTTTTGCAGGGGTGTCATGGGCGGCGCTCCTTCTGCTCAGCTAAAAAATCAGCGTTGCGGGTCTGAATTTGTTTTTCGTGCCGCCGCCAGACAAAGCGATCAGCTAACCATCTTGGTAGACGGCCAAAAAACCAGGAAACAAGCCTAGTCATTGGCCGTCACCGTTGCCGTTAGTTTGATTCTCGAAAGCCTCAATCGCCGATTGCGGTATGCGCACATACTTGCCGATTTTCACGCGGTCAAGGCGTCCGTCCGCAGTCATTCGATATAGCAATCCCTTCGAGACTTGCCAACGCTCGGCCACCTGGTCTAGCGTAAAAAGCCGCTCATTCATCGCAGAAAATCTCAGATTCCGGTACGCCAAGCGCTTTAGAAACGCGCTTTCGGAAATTCGGCCAAGGTTGCCGGTTGCCGGTTTCTACGGCAGACACGCAACTATTGGCCATTTTGATTTTGCGTGCTAACTTAGTTTGAGTTAGTCCTTTTGCTTGTCTCAATTCTCGCAGCTTAGACATATAAGTAACCTCCTAGTTGACTTTCGCTAACTGTTGATTTAATTTTAGCTTATGAATGAGACAAAACAGGGCTTTATTACGTCTAAATATAGTCTAAATACGTTTAGCTGGGGCGTAGAGGCTGACGGGCATGAATGGAGAGACGATATTCTATCGGCGGGCGAAGAGAAGCCACCTTTTTTAGTCGCTAAGTGCCTAATTCCTTTCTTAACGGAAGGAAAGAACCGATTAGAGAAAAACGAACAACCGCGTTTCTACTCGCCATTCGATCTTGATTTTCCGCTGTATAGAACATTTGCCGACCTTTCTGGGGAATTAAGCGAGATATTGGCCTTTGTTAACCAGTATGGAATGCTTGGCATAGGACGTGAACCTTGCGTGAAGATAAATGACAAGCTAGCCCCGTTTATAGGGCCACTGCACACTGAGCCAAGCGAAAGGGACCTGTCCTGGTCAACTATTTGGGCACTATGTGAAAGTGGCCGGCAATGGCAAGAAGAAATCGACAAAATGCAGTTCCTTCTTGCTCTGTGGGAACATCTTGAAGATGAACCCTATCTAAGAAAGCGCATATTTTGGGATGATGACTTCGGCGCTTATTTCATTAATGCAAGCGATGACTTTTTGGACGCTCAAAGAAACAGCCTTCAATATCTCAAAAGAAACGAGAAGCATCTTATTGAACGCTATATTAAATGGCCTTCAAAATTCTGGCCGACCGCCGGGCACTTTAACTTATATTTGATCGCAGACAATAATCTGCAACATCCGCAATTCTTTAGAAGGTGGAAAAAAACTGGTTTTTACCATTACAAGCAAGCTGCACGTATTCTTTTTTGTGATCTAATAAACAACGAGCTAGCAGAGCATAATTTAAGGCCAATGCTTCAACTAACCGCCGGGAAAAGAGGGGATTGGGATGAAATAGTTTGCCACCTGACTCCACAAACACTTCTTGGCGCTATGTATGTGCAATTCCACCTGGAAGCAACCGGGGTAAAGTTTCCGAAACGCTGTAAATATGAAAGGTGCAACAGAGCCAAATATTTTTATCCAACGGCAACAAGGGGCAGGGGGCAAGATTATTGTTCTGAGCCATGCCGTAAAAGCGCTCACTATCATAGACGGAAAAACCAGAAAGGCAGGTAAATCATGGCAAGCGGTTCAATCGTCAAGAGGGCAAGCGGGAATTATGCGGTCGTCTATTATGTGGACGGCAAGCAGAAATGGAAAACCATCGGGCCGAATAAAAAAGAGGCCGAGCGGGCCTTGACTCAGATCATGGGCCAGGTTCACCGGGGGGAATATCAAGCGCCGAAAGACATTTTATTCCGCGATCTATGCGACAAGTGGTTAAAGAAGTCTGAGGCCGCTATCAAGCCGTCCACTTTGGATTTTTACCGCGTCCAGATTGAGCGCCGCCTAAAACCGGCTTTCGGACACTTACAGACAAGGGCAATCTCTACGGAAATTATTGATCTGTTTGTCTCCGAGCTGTCGGCCTCTTGCCTTAGCCCCCGGACGGTAGCGCATAGCCTGACCGTCTTAAAGACCATCTTTAAGACCGCCGAGCAGTGGGGGTACTTAAGCAAAGACCCGGCTAAAGCCGTCAAAAAGCCACGCGTCCCCAAGGTGGAAATGGACTTCTTGAACCCGGCGGAGATAAACAAGCTCTTGGCCGCAACCGATCAGCGCCATTATGCCCTACTCTTAACGGCCTGTATGACGGGACTAAGACGCGGGGAACTCTTAGGCCTAAAGTGGGAAGACATAGACTTTAACGCTAAGACGATCAGCGTTAGGCGCTCGGTCAGGGGGACAACCCTAGTAGAGACTAAAAGCGCTCATAGCGTCCGGCGGGTGTCGATCTCCGACACATTAATAAAAGCTTTAAGGGAACTACAAACCCGGCTACTGGTAGACGGCCCGGATAATCCGCTTGGCCTGATATTTCCAAGTGAAGTGGGAACTCCGATAGACGGCCCTAATCTACTTAGGCGCATCTTCTGGCCGACGCTTACCAGAGCCGGGCTAAGGCGCGTCAGGTTCCATGATCTAAGACATAGTTACGCAGCCCTGGCGATCAGCCGCAACGTGCCTCTAAAGGTCATACAGCGCCAATTAGGGCATAGCTCGATACAGATAACCGCCGATACTTACGGCCACCTGTTGCCAGAGACAGAAAGCGCGGCGGCGGCTGAATTGGAAGCGGCCATCTTTGGCGCTGACCGGGTGTGTGAAGCCGTCTGAAAATATTTCCATTAGCAATCCATTAGCAGAAGGCCCCTCGGCGCTAAACCGAAGGGCCTTTTTATTTCATAACCGCTGGTAAAAGATAGTGCCCCCGGTATGAATCGAACATACGACACCAGGTTTAGGAAACCTGTGCTCTATCCCCTGAGCTACGAGGGCGTCTGACTATCGAATTATATTTTGAGTGGCGGCAAATTCCAATACGCAATTAAGGAGCCGCGGCCTGTTTTACGGTTTCTTAGCGAAAGTGTGTGTCAGTTTTCCTTTTGCCCCCAGTTTGAATAAACCGCCGCCGGTCAGCGTGGCGACTATTTCTATGTCTGTCATGTGGTGGTCGCTGAGCGAGACAATGCCGTCGGCCTTAAGGACGCGGCGCACTTCTTTAAGCACGCCGTCCGGATGCTTAAGATCATGAAAAACGTCATACAGTAAAACGACATCAACGCTTTCATCCGGCAGGCCCGTGGCGCGATCGGAATGGATGGTGGCAACATTCGTCAGCCCCTTTTTCGCGATGAGCTTTTCGACCGACCGGATCGCCAGCGGGTGGATATCCAAGGCATAGATTCGCCCTGTTGGCCCGACAAGCTTTGCTAGAGGAATAATGTAGCTGCCCGGTCCGCAGCCGTAATCCAGGACACGCGCGCCCGGCTTTATTTCCGCTTCAGTCAAGACATTAAGGCGCGACCGGACTAAATCGCGCGCTTTGAAGGCGAGCGACATAAGTTTGAAATCCAAGCTCGATTGTTCTTGCTTCTTCACAGCCACCTCTTTCCTCTCACACAAAGCTAGCAGTTTGGACACCGGCCGTCAAAAATGATTTCAGGTGATTAAGCCGGCACAGTGAGGGTAAAAACTTGACATGAAAATCAAAAACATAGTCGGAAGAAGTGTCGCGTCGTTGGCAGCTGTGGTTGCTGCCGCAGGTGGTTTGTCTTGGTGGCTTAGTCGTCGGGGAGGGCCGAATAGAACCATTCTTGATGGCGAGAACCAGGCCTGGCAGTGGCGAGAGCACGATATCAACTTCGCCGTCTCGGGCGAAGGCCGGCCGCTCGTTTTTGTTCACGGTATCTATCCCGGGGCATCCAACGCGCAGTGGGAGAACAACTTCAGCGCGCTATCGAAGCAGTTCAAAGTGTTCGCGCCGGACCTGCTTGGATTCGGCGCCTCCGCGCGCCCGGCGCTCAGTTACAGCCCTGACCTCTACAGGGATTTGCTTGCCGACTTCCTGAAAGAAGTCGTTAGGGAGCCGGCGATCGTCATCGCCAGCGGGCAATCGGCGCCGTTCGCTATTGAGGTGGCGGCCGCGGAGCCGAAGCTTGTCAGCCGTCTGGTTTTGGGCTCGCCGACAGGTTTGACGCGCATGGCCGACCCGGCCCCGTGGACGCAGCGGTTGATGCATCGCTGGTGGAGCTGGCCGGTTGTCGGCACGCTAACTTATCTCGGGATGGTGTCCAAGCGGCAAATAACGTGGCAGCTTAGGAATGAGACGGTTGAAGACCCGAGCGTGATCACACCGAGCGCGGTAGACAATATATACCGCGAAACCCATCAGCCGGGCGCCAAGTGGGCGCCGATAGCGATGCTAGGCGGTTGTCTTAATGTCAACGTCAGGGCTTCTTATGCCGGCTTGGCGCAGCCGATCTTGATTCTATGGGGCGAGATGCCCTCCTATATACCTGTATCCGACGCCCATGAGTGGCTTGAATTGAATGAGAACGCGGTTCTCCAGGCGTTTCCCGATGCCCGGTTGATGCCGGAATTCGAACACCCGGCCAAGTTCAATGCTCACGTGCAGATGTGGGCCGAAGGCAAGCTCGCCGCTTAGCGCCCGTTCGGAGGAAATAAATGGAAAATCGGATCACCGACAGCATTTACTGGGTGGGCGTCCATTTTGGGCCGCCCGGTCCCGGCGGCTCTCTCAACGCGTTCTTGATAAAAGATAACAAGACCGCGGTTATCGATACGGGCGCGCCCGCGACCGCCGGCGCGGTGGTGGCCAACATAAAAGCCCTGGTAGACCCGAAAGAAATCGACTACGTTATCTTGACCCATACCGATCTCGACCATGGCGGCGGGCTGGCGGCCATAATGGAGGCGGCCCCGCAAGCCACAGTCGTCGCCTCCGAAGCGGAAGCCAGGGGGTTCGGCATGTGGGGCGTTAAACCGGCCAATATCCAGGCGGTCAGCGATGGGGAAGTCCTCTCTCTTGGTCATCACCGGCTAAGGTTTGTCGGGGCGCCGTTTACCTGCACGCCGGGGACGATGATGGTTTTTGAGGAAAGCGACGGTGTGCTATTTTCAGCGGACTTATTCGCGTCTTCCGGCCCGGCCGAGTGGCGCGTTTTTGCGGACGGCGACAAGACCGAAACGCTGAAAATGTTGCAGAAAATGAAACTTGGCAATACCAGATACACAAAAGAAGCATTGGCTAGAGTCGAGGAATTGCCGGTCAAGATAATCGCTTCCGGTCATGGGGCGATGATCCGCGACAATATCAAAGAATATGTGGATGCTTTAATAGCCGAAACGACGCTTGTTTAGTGTCTGTTCTCGTCTAGCGCCCGGCGCTCGTGGAGCCAATGACCGGCTTTACCGGATAAGACCAGGCCGGCGCCGATGGCCACGGGGATAAATAGCGCCGCCAGGAGATTGGGCGAGGCTTTCACGATTCCCTGCTCCTTCAACGCCTCAAAGACGATTCGGGCCAATTCGGTCAGGTAAAAAGCGACGATGAAGATGTAGAGGCCCTCGATAGTCATTTGCATCGCCATCTGGCTCTGGGCTGTTTCGTTCATGCTCCGCTGCAAAGCCATGCTTTGGTCGCGTTCGAGCAGGTCTATCTTCGTTCCCAGGATATTGATGATATCGGCTTTTTGGCGACGGACGCGCTCTACCCGCGCCAGCAACTGCCCGTAGTCGCCGGCAATCGATGCCGAGCTGCGCAAGACCGGGGCTGAAAGCGGCAAAAAGCCGTCGAGCGCTTGTTCCCTCCAGGCCTGAAACGCCGTTTTCAGGATGTCCTTGTAGGTGACCGCCGCGGAGAAATGCCGCTGGAATTCATCGTTAAGCGTCGCCAGCTGAGCGAACCCGGCGCTTAAAAGGTGTAAAGACTCTTTTAGGGTCTCGGTGTCGGCTGTCGGCAAGGTGCTGTTCAGCGCCCGCATCTCCTCGGCGCTGCCGGTTTCTATGGCGAGCAGGGCGCGCGCGGACCTGTCAAAGTTTATCTTCGGCCGGTAAAGCAGGTGGAAATGATTTTCTATCCGCACGATATTGTCGACAATGAATTCGACCTGTCCGCCCGGCACCTGTTTCTTGACCGGGAAGACGAGATATCGCTCGCGGCCTTCATGGTCCGGCTCGTAATCGGTGGCGATATGGAGCTTGCCGCCCAAGACGGCGCTGCTTAAGATCTCGGTATCGGGCTCGAAGCGGGCGCGCACACCTTCATCGGATAAGGCCGTCCCCAGCCAGCAGATATCAAGTTCGGTCAGCTTGCCTTCGCCGGGAAAATCAAGCTCCTTGGGATAGACGGGGAGACGCCCGAAGGCCGGCGGCGCGTTCTCCATCCACCATGTTTGGATGGTGTAGTGGTCTCCGGCGACGTCAAGTTTGAGCAGCAGACGCCCCGTCTCCGTCGACCGGAGAGCGAAGGCCCGCGTCTCCTGCCAATGGATATCCGGCGGCTCTACGCCCAGCCGTTCCGCCAGCGCCAGAAAATGCGCTTTGCGATCCGCCGCCGCGTCGTTAGCATAGCCGACCACGTGGATGTGGGCGGGGACCGCTAAGTACTGCTGCGGCACGCGATGCAATTCCTGATGGGCGGCGTCTGTTTGTGTCTGGTATTCGGTCATGGCTCAATCCCCGATAGGGACATCTTACCAGAAGATGGATGGGTCCGGTATCGGGCGTCAAGCCGCCTTTGACTGTCCGAACAGATCAGTTCGCTGGTTGTAGAGGCTGAGAAAAGCTTCGACTATAGACGGATCGAACTGACTTCCGGAGGCTTCTTTCAACCGGCGCAATGCTTCGCCGACGGGGAGGGCTCTCCGGTACGGTCTATCGCTGATCATGGCGTCGAAAGCATCTAATACCTCCAGTACCCTGGCTTCAAAGGGAATGTTTTCGCCGACCAGCCCGTCAGGGTAGCCGCTGCCGTCAAAATGTTCGTGGTGGTGGCGGACGATTATAGAGACGTCTTTTAAGAAGGGCACCCGGCTGATAATCTCGGCCCCCATGACCGGGTGTTGTTTCATGGTACCCCATTCGTCCGGATTCAAAGTTCCCGGCTTGGTCAGGATAGCTTCCGGAATTCCTATCTTGCCGATGTCATGGAGTTCGCCGGCCTGCTCCAACCGCGCGGCTTGGTCCTCGCTCAGCTTGAGCTGCCGCGCCATCGCTATAGAGAGGCTCTCAAGGCGATGCGAGTGCCCGCCGGTATATGGGTCTCTAGCTTCAACAGCCTGAGCCAACGACTCCATTGTGCCCAGGTAGTTCTTGCTTAGCTGGTCCAGCGACCGGGCCAGACCGTCGGAGAGCCGTTGCAGCCCTATGTTTTGTCTTTCGATAGTGGCGGAAGCGCCGCGGACCAGGCCAAAAAGAGCCAGCCATAGCAGGGTTAGCCCACCCGTAAGCAGAGAAATCATGGACAAGATGAGCGTGCGCTCTTGCGCGTAAAGCGGCTTCAGGGAAAAATATGCTTCGAAGGCGCCGACGATGCGCCCCTTGAATCTAACCGGTGAATATATATCCAGCAGCGGCCCCGATCCCGCCCGGTCTGCCAGATGCGGCTGTACTTTATAAGTGACGCGTGCTTCAAGCGCTTCTTTAGCATCTTCCTCAGACGTTAATCGTTTGCCGATAGTGCCGCGGTTATTGCTGTATAAGACGGTCCCGTTGCGCCTGACGATGCGCAAAAAAACTAAATCTTTGGAGAGCGCGTGCTCTCTTATGAAGCGGTCGAAACCCGGCTCGGCGAGCCTCTTGGAACCGGGCGCGAAATCTGAAGCTTCGACGTGGCCTGAAACGACTGCGTGCTGGATAGCTAGAGCGCGCGTGAGGTGTTCATGGAACAACTGGGCCCGAATCTGGTTAGTCAGAACGAAGCCGATGACCAGACCGATCGACGCTATAATAATCAAGCTATAAATTGCGAACTTGGCGGTCAAGCTGAATCTTGGCGTTGACATCCTGATGTTTATACCCAAATCCGGCAGCGTTGAAATCCGGGCTTTATGCTGGGAATAAACGGGGTCGGGTATATAGTTGACAAAGAAGATACACAATGTTATACAACTACTGTGAACATATCGTCTAAAGCGGAATACGGCATCAGGGCGATGGTCGAGATAGCGGCGGCCAACGGTCCTCTGAAGCGGGGCGTCATTGCCCGGCGGCAAGGCATCCCGATACCGTTTTTAACGCAGGTTCTGCGGGCGCTTGTCAATGCCGGGCTGGTCAGCAGCAGCCGGGGGCCCGATGGCGGCTATCTCCTGGCGCAGCCGGCTGACGGCATAACCCTGTTGGATATAGTTACCCGGCTTCAGGGCCCGGTAATGCCCAAGGGTTGCTTGGAGACACATGGGTCGGACGCCTGCCTGATCGGCGGGGCGGACTGCCTGCTTCGAGAGGTCTGGTCGGCCCTTAAATCAGCCAACGAGCAAGTCCTGCGGAGCGTCACATTGGATGATTTATCGCCGGTGCATAGAGGAGGCTAACATGAGAAAAGTTTATCTTGATAATGCCGCGGCCACTAAAACCGACCCCCGGGTCGTCGAGGCCATGGTCCCCTATTTATCAGAGATCTACGGCAACCCCGCCAGCCTCCACCAGTGGGGCGAGGCGGCCAAGGAAGATATTAACGAGGCTAGGGCCAAGGTTGCGGCCTTGATCGGAGCGCGGCCCGAAGAGATAATTTTCACGTCCAGCGGCAGCGAATCGAATAATCTCGCGATCAAAGGGCTAGCGGCGGCGCGGGCTAAAAAAGGCAAGCACATCGTTGTCTCGGCGGTAGAGCATTTTTCCGTCCTCCAAGCGGCCAAGCGGCTGGCGACGGCCGGTTGGGATGTGACGATGGTCCCGGTGGACGAGAACGGCCTGGTCGACCCTTCGGTTGTTATTGCCGCCCTGCGGGACGATACGGTGCTCGTCTCGATAATGCACGCCAACGGCGAGATCGGCACTATCCAGCCGATCGCGGCAATAGCCGAGCCGGTCAGGGCGCGGGGGATAGCTTTTCATACGGACGCCGTCGCCTCGGCGGGAACGATTCCCGTCAACGTCGACGAACTCGGGGTCGACGCGCTCAGTTTGGCCGCCAATCAATTCTATGGACCCAAAGGAGCGGCCGCCCTGTACGTTCGTCACGGAGTGCGGGTCACGCCTCTGATAGACGGCGGCATTCAGGAAGACGGACGGCGGGCGGGGACTGAAAACGTCGCCGGCATAATCGGCATGGGCAAAGCCGCCGAACTGTCCGGGGCCGAGATGGGGACGCGGGCCGCGAAGATCGCTCCATTGCGCGACCGCTTGGTCGCCGGCCTGCTCGGAGCGATGGAGCACACCAGATTGAACGGTCATCCGACGATGAGACTACCGGGAAACGCCCATATTGGGATAGAATATATCGAAGGCGAGTCGATGCTGATAATGCTGGATATGGCGGGTGTGGCCGCGGCCAGCGGGTCGGCCTGCACTTCACGGGCGCTGAAGGCGTCGCATGTGCTGGCAGCTTGTGGAGTGCCGCCCGAAAAGATCCACGGCTCGTTATTATTTAGCTTCGGAAAAGAGAATGACGAAGCCGACGTAGATTATGTTATCGAGGTTTTACCGCCGATTGTGGCGAGGCTGCGGGCTATGAGCCCATTCGCCGGCGAACCCGGCTAGAAGCGCGTCCGAAAGCCCCGTCTGTGGCGTTATCCTCCGCCTCGGCTCGGTCACGTGCTTGATGCACGCTCCCTCGCCTCGGCGTTCGTCTGCCTTGCATCCGGGGCTTTGGGCCGCGTTCTTGAATTGTTACCGGCCGGCGGGATCGCCGACCGGATTTCTAGGGAGGTTTATGATATGGGACAGATTGAAGCCAAAGACGAACTGGAGAAACTGAAAGAACAGAAGAAGAACAAGGTGACGATCGTCGTTTTTAGCGGCGAGTTGGACAAGGTTCTGGCGGCGTTCAATATCGCGACCGGCGCCCGGTCGATGGGGATGGATGCCACCCTCTTTTTCACGTTCTGGGGGCTGAACGTCTTAAAGAAGAACGATGCCAAGAATACCGCCAAAGGTTGGATGAAGAAGATGCTGGGCTCGATGAATAAAGGCGGGACCGACCGCCTGCCGCTGTCCAAGTTCCACATGCACGGCATGGGCACCTGGATGATGAAAAAACTGATGCGCGAACATAAGATGCCCAGCGTCGACGAGATGATGGCGTTGGGGAAAGAAATGGGCGTCAAGTTCATGGCCTGCACGATCACCATGGGAATAATGGGGATTGAAAAGGAAGCGCTCAGACCGGAAATCGACAGCTTTGTCGGCGTGATCAGTTATCTGTCGGAAGCGCAGGAAAGCAGCGTCAACTTATTCATCTAGAGGTGAGGATGTGGAAAAACCCGATGCGACTTTAGACTGTTTCGGGCTGCTCTGTCCGATGCCGATCGTCAAAACGGCGGCAAAGATGAAAGAGCTGGCCGCCGGCCAAATTCTCGAGATATTAGCGACGGACGAGGGCATTAAAGAGGACATGCCGGCTTGGTGCCGGGCGACCGGAAACGAGTTCCTGGGCGTCGAAGGCGCCGACGGCGAATACAAAGTATATATCCGGCGCAAATAGGTCCGATTAACCGACTTTCTCTCCCATGAGGTCCGCCAGCATGGTATGGGCTTTAGCCGGCATTCCGGTCGCCAAGCC
>Ga0334722_10001314_pt1 | contig 31705 bp, 28 predicted proteins | sample C3_bottom_MG_FD_207210 | JGI IMG/M metagenome (GOLD analysis project Ga0334722, IMG submission 207210) | Sediment microbial communities from Yellowstone Lake, YNP, Wyoming, USA - C3_bottom | ecosystem: Environmental > Aquatic > Freshwater > Lake > Sediment | place: USA: Wyoming | collected... | reverse complement strand
AGCGCCTCGACCGGGCAGACTGAGGCGCAGGCCGGTTTTTTGCAATGAAAGCAGCCGTTCCTTGCGAAGTTCCATGAGACAACCCCGTTCTGCTCGCTTTCGAAAAAAGCGATGTTCGTATAGGTCTTTGAATTCAGTTTCGGCGGATTGGTAAAAGTCGGGCCTTCCTTGGTCTTGTCAGTACCGTTCTGGTTCCACTGCTTGCACGATATCTGGCATCCCCTGCAGCCGATACACTTGGTTGTATCGATCAGGAAGCTCGCCTCCATCTTTTTGGCGGCCGCCTCAGTCGCTGTTTTTTCCATTATTGCATTAGTTCCCATGAGAGCCCCCTATATCTTTTCCACGTTGACCATGAACGCCTTGGTCTCCGGGATCATTGTATTTGCGTCTCCGATAGTCGGGGTCAACAGGTTTACAGCATCCCCGCCGCTGCCGTCTTCAGGGAACTGCCATCCGAAATGGTTCGGGAGCCCGACCTGATGTATTGTAGATCCTGCAATCTTAAAGGGCTTAAACCGCTTTGTAACCACCGCTACGGCCTTCACCTCTCCGCGACCGGACTTTACTTTCACGTATTCTCCGCCCTTAATGCCCTTCTCGGCTGCGAGTTCTTCACTCATCTCGACAAAGAGCTGAGGCGCAGCCTCAAGCAGCCAGGGCAGGTGGCGTGTCAGCACACCGGTTTGCCAGTGCTCGGTCATGCGGTATGTTGTGGCAACATAAGGATACCGCATATCGCAGGAAAAGAAGACATCTTCAGGCGAACCGCCTTTTCCATCCTGAAACAGTTTTACCGCAGGATTAATCTTCTGCTTTGACATAAGATTTTCCTGGAGCGGACATTCAAGCGCCTCGTAATGCTCCGGGAATGGGCCGTCAGCAAGCCCGGGACCAAAGATGGCGCCCATGCCGTCGGCCCTCATGATAAACGGATATTTACCGGCTTTTTCATCAGCCATGGGCGGCGCAGGCCCGTCCGGCACGTCGCCGTCCCATCCCGGAGCGGTCTTTTGTGTCTTCGGATCCAGTTTGTCGGGATTCCATGTTATAACGGCTCTCTTTGGATCCCAGGGTTGTCCTGCCGGGTTGACGGATGCACGGTTATAGATGATCCTCCGGTTGAGCGGCCAGCACCATGACCATTCAGGGAACATGCCGAGCCCTGTAGGATCAGCCTTGCCCCTTCGCGCCATCATGTTTATGATCTTGCCCTCTTTCTGCGTGTAACTGCCGCTGTAGATCCAGTTTCCACAGGAGGTATTTCCGTCAGCCTGGAGAGTAACGAAGTTGGTACAGAGCTCACTCTTCTTTCCCAATTGCTTCGTCGCGTCCTTCGCATCAAAAATATCCTCAAGATAATATCCGTTGATCTCCCTGGCTACAAGATGGGTATCGAACTCCTTCCCCTTTGACTTATAGTTCCAGGTGAGGTTGGTGATAGGAGCAGGGAATTTGCCGCCCTTTGCCTGATACAGCTTCTTCACCCGTTTGTAGAGTTCATGGATAATCTCTCCGTCGGGTTTTGACTGACCAACAGGCTCGATCGCCTTATACCGCCACTGTGCCCAGCGGCCCGAGTTCGAGATGCTTCCTTCTTTTTCAACCGATGAAGTGCAGGGAAGCATGAAGACCTCGGTCTGAATATCCTTCGGGTTCATGCCAGGACCTCTCCAGAAGGAGGCAGTTTCGTTGTCAAAAAGGTTCACATTTACCATCCACTTGAGCTTCCCCATCGCCCTCCTGGTCTTGTTCGAATTCGCGCCAGAGCAGGCAGGGTTCTGGCCCCAGGCAAAGAAACCTTCAAACATGCCTTTAGACATCTGGTCAAAGAGCATCAGCCATGAAGCGTTCATCCCCACATCGAGTTTGGGCAGCCAGTTGTAACCAAAATCATTCTCTTTTGTCGCACTGTTCCCGTAGATCGCCTTGAGGTAGCTCGCAAAATACTTGGGCCGGTTTCCCCACCAGTTGACGCTTTTGGGGTCTTTGGTCTTGGGGGTGTTGATCTCGTTATATTCCTTAAGGTCAACCCATGTCGCTGAAGGCACCGGGAGGTATCCAGGCAGAATATGAAAAAGCAGTCCATGGTCAGTCGAGCCCTGCACATTCGACTCGCCCCGCAGCGCATTGACACCGCCGCCGGCCATTCCGATATTTCCAAGGAGCAGCTGAATAATCGTCATGGCCTTGATATTCTGAGTGCCGACCGTATGCTGGGTCCAGCCCATGGCATAGCACTCCGTGCCGACCCTGTCAGGCTTTCCGGTAGACCCGTAAATCTTATATACCTTAAGGAGCTTATCTTTCGGTGTGCCGGTTATATCAGAAACTTTATCGGCTGTGTAGCGCGAATAATGCTTTTTCAGAAGCTGGAACACACAGTTCGGATCCTTAAGGGTCACGTCCTTTTTCGGAAGTCCTTTGTCATCCAGCTGGAACGACCAGGTCTTCTTGTCATACTTGCGGGTCTTCTCGTCGTATCCGGAGAAGATACCGTTGAGCTGACCGGGCATTCTGAAGTCAGGATTTACGAGATAAGCAGCATTCGTGTAGTTGACGACATAATCCCTGAAATAAAGATTATTGTCGAGGATGTATTTGATCATGCCGCCCAGGAAGGCTATGTCAGTTCCGGAACGGAGGGGAGCATAAAGATCCGCCTTGGCGGCGGTGCGTGTAACACGGGGGTCAACAACAATGAGCTTTGCACCCTTCTCCCGCGCCCTCATGACCCATTTCATGGCTATGGGATGGTTCTCCGCAATATTACTGCCCATAACGAGTATTACATCAGCATTCTTGAGATCTATCCAGTGATTCGTCATTGCACCGCGTCCGAACGACTCTGCCAGAGCCGCAACAGTTGCAGAGTGTCATATTCGGGCCTGGTGTTCGATATAAACAAGCCCCAGAGACCGGAGCCACTTCTGCAGAACATAGCATTCCTCATTGTCGAGAGCTGCGCTTCCTACATGAGCAATAGCATCGGTCCTGTTGACCGTGAACTCCTTTTCGACCTCCTTCTCCGTCCCGTCAGGCTGCTTTTCCTTAACCTTTGATTTCGAGAGGAACTTGAAGGTCCGGTCGCGGGTATCCTTGATCTTTTTAGCGATCTCGTCCAGGGCCCAGTCCCACTCAACCTCTTTCCACTGGTCAGCGCCGGCAGCACGATACATAGGCTTGAGCACGCGTTTGTCGTTGTTTACGATCTGGTAAAGCGATGCGCCTTTGGCGCAGAGCGTCCCCTCATTGATCGGGTGATCAGGATCACCCTCGGCATTTATTACCTTCCCGTCTTTGGTATGAACGTTGATGCCGCAGCCCACAGCGCAATACGGGCATATCGTCTTGGTCTCCGATGCACCCTTTATGCGGGCTTCTGGTACCTGAACCTGGGCAGCTGCAGCCTGAGGCGTAATCCCCGCCCCGACAGCGCCCGCCGCCGCTGTCCCTCCTGATAACTTCAAAAAATCCCTTCGTGATAGCGCCATGCCAAACCTCCTCAGATTTTATGGAATGATCTCATTACCGGTGCTGCGTGATAGAGCGGCAGAAAGGGGAGTGCTTCGGGTTGTTTGCTCCGGACCGTCATGCAGGCCCATTATTTATTTTTATAAGCTCATAACCCATAACGCCGGTATTTTACAAACAGGTGTCTTTCCTGTCAATAATTATTTCTAATATTGTTAGTACGAAGTCAGGGAAAGAGAAACTACAGACAGTCGGCAGAAATGGATGAGACAGGATCAGAAGCTTCTTGAAATATTGAGAAAAGGTTTCGGAATAAAAAGAAGAGCAATTGTCCTCCTGAATCGGTCAGCTATTCAGATGAACATCACCCCGGCGAGATAGTGATCCTTCTGTTTCCTGGCCCATCTGACCATGGCGATATGGAGTCTGCCTTCCTGATGTGCATCGTCCCATTCAAGCACATGGCCGGCTTCAAGAGGAAATGTCGTACGAAGTCCCATTCCGGCCTTGCTGGCATCGAGGACCTCACCAGAGGTATTCTCCCTCATGAAGGCCACGTCATCCATGAACAGAACCGTAAAACTGATTGGTTTGTTATAGGGCTCACGCTCATACATTCTTTTGCATGAATACTTTTCCACACATACCTCCATGCGGACCCCACAAAAAAACCCTGTTATCCGGTCATTCTACGTCCGGACAATGGGTCCCTCTGCTCACATAAATTTATTGCACTCCACTAATTTTAGATATTAGTCTAATTCCAATAATATGTCAAACGAATTAATTCGCTGTGTACTCAGAAAATCTCCTGCAGGGCAGATGCCCTACCCGCCATCCGAAACAACCAGCGATACCTCTTCGATTTTCCCTGAAACAATCCTGAATGCCTTTACCTCCGGCCTTTCCCTGTCAACGAGACTGACGATAATATAGACAGCATCGTCGTAGTATGCAAGGCTGACGTCTTTGGGTGAAGGATATGGCGGTGACTGGGGATGGGAATGGAAGATCCCGACCATCTTCAGGCCCTTTTCCCGCATATCCTTCATCGCACTGAACTGTTCCTTCGGATCCATAAAATAACTGACGGGTGAAGGTTCCGTGTTCTGCATCGCGAAGAGACAGGCAACACGATCACCTGCGCCTGCAAGCAGGCCGCAGGCCTCATCGGGATACGACTCCCGGCAATGCACGAGCATCCGTGCATAAAGCACCTCGGGAATAATCAGAGCGGAATAATCAGGGCAATGAACAGTATCCCTGATCATAATCGGTCAGTTCGGTAATGGAAGGGTTCTCCCCGCATACGGCGCATAAGGGGTTCTTCGGGATCTTCACCTTTCTGAAGCTGGTCTTCAGGGCGTTATAGATGAGAAGCTCTCCCTTCAGCACCTCTCCCCTGCCCAGGATCAGTTTCAATACCTCCGTCGCCTGAAGCCCTCCTATCACCCCGGGCAGAACGCCGAGGACCCCGGCCTCCTGACACGACGGTACGAGCCCGGGGGGCGGCGGGTCCTCAAACAGACAGCGGTAGCAGGGGCCGTCACCCGGCACTATCGTGGTAACCTGGCCTTCAAACCTCAGTATGGCGCCGCTTACAAGCGGTTTTCCTGCCAGGACACAGGCATCGTTCACCAGGTATCTCGTCGGAAAATTATCAGATCCGTCGACCACAATGTCGTAATCTTTGATAAGATCGAGGATGTTGTCCTTCGAGATCCTCTGCTGGATCTGGATGATATTGACGTCAGGGTTCAGGGCCTTGAAGGTCCGTGCTGCAGACTCCACCTTCGGCAGCCCGATCGTGTTGACGTTGTGGGCAATCTGTCGCTGCAGGTTGCTCATCTCAACCGTATCGTTGTCAATGAGCCCGATCGTCCCGACGCCTGCGGCAGTCAGGTAATAGCCCACCGGGCAACCGAGGCCTCCGGCCCCGATGATGGCAACCTTTGCGTTGAGGATCTTCTCCTGTCCCCTGCCCCCGACCTCAGGAAGAATGATATGTCTGCTGTAGCGGAGCAGCTGGTCATCAGTAAATTCCATTATTCCTTCTCCTTTCTGACCTGGAGGACCCAGTCGGTTTCGTTTATCTTTTCGACCTTCAGAACCTTCTGGCCGTGGTCTTCCATAGACTTCGGGATGCTCCGTGACGCCTCTTCATAGTCGAGCAGGATCTCGAGCACCTGGCCCACATCCATCGCCTCGACCGCCAATTTTGCCTTCACAAAGGTGTAGGGACAGACGAGTCCCTTGATATTGATACGTTTGTCCGGCACAGCCCCTTCCATAAGCACCTCCCTGATTTCTGCCGCCTTGTCCCTCGGCCCACTTATATGATTTTCTTATTAAATTATAACTTTTATTAAGTTTTTTTTAAAACTCAGCAGGGATAAGACCTCGTAAAAATCGAAAACGAGACGGATTTGGAATATATACGGGAGGCAAGGCACGCAAGAAATAGAGGAATGCGGCGCACGTACCGGTACGCCGCAAGGACGCGTTTTGAAACGCAACGAAGCATACGGACTTTTTACGAACCCGTCAAATTTCGCTTGATAAATTGATCTCCAATAAGCGATTATATTTCATGTTATTTAAATTGCGTCCGAACGACAACTGCCATCGCGAATACTGGGTCTGCTTCTGATCTTTCATGCCTGAATTTCACGCACGAGGTAACAGTGTCAGCTACTAAGACATCACTTCCCCCTTTGATCATCAAAGGCAAGACCCTCAACGTCCCTATTATACAGGGCGGTATGGGTGTTGGTGTGTCACTCTATCCGCTTGCCAGAGCCGTTGCACACGAAGGCGGCGCCGGAATCGTCTCGAGCGCATGTCTCGACCGGCTTCTCGAAAAACGGACCGGCAAAAAACTTAACAGCTATGAGGCAGCGTACGAAGAGGTTTCCCTGTCAAAAGCAGAAGGGGGCGTCGCCGGCATCAATATTATGTTCGCCCTTCAGAGGGATTACGAAGCATCGGTACGAGGGGCACTCGACGCAGGCGCAGATATGATTATCTCGGGCGCCGGACTTCCCATGGGTCTCCCCGGCATACAGCCTCCGAAAGACACCGCCCTCATCCCTATCGTCTCGTCTGCCAGGGCCCTTGACCTCATCTGCAAGAAGTGGGAGAGATTCGGTTACCGGCCTGACGCCGTTGTTCTTGAAGGGCCTCTTGCCGGAGGCCACCTTGGATTTAAAATAGACCAGGTCGACCTTGAATCAAACAGGCTCGAAAACCTCTTCCCTCCTGTAAAGGATATGGCGATGAAATATGGCGACATCCCGATCATTGTTGCCGGGGGAATTTATACGTATGAGGATATCGTAAGGTTCCTCAATATGGGAGCGCAGGGAGTACAGATGGGGACCCGGTTCCTCGCCACCAAGGAAAGCAGCGCTACAGAAGATTATAAGAACGCTGTTCTGGCCGCAAAGGACGAGGACATTGTGGTTGGCCACCGGCCCGGATCACCCTGCGGCCTGCCGTTCAGGGTCATCAAACAGTCGCCGATGTACGTCTCTGCCCAGAAACGGCTACGGAAACCAAAATGCGATAAAGGCTATGTCCTGCTTAAAGATGCAGAGGGCAAGTTTACCCGGTGTCCTGCCAAGGAAAGCAACGAGGAGTTCTTCTGCATCTGCAACGGTCTTCTGAGTTCTGCAGGCTACAACTCGGATAAGGAAGAGCCGCTCTACACCGTCGGCACCAATGCCTCGAGAATAGATAAAATCGTCAGTGTCAAGGCACTGATGGACGAACTCACCGGAAAGACGCCTGCTGCCTGACATCCCGATACTCTCCCTGTCTCGCCTGACGACCTGATGGAATACCATTATCATATCGACAGTACTCCTCTGTAGGGAATAACCTACAACACATAAGCTTATTTCCTGATACCCGTTCGTGCGTCCACTCTTCTAGAATATTAAGTAATATTAATTCAAGCGCCGATGAAATGGAGCACAGGCTATTGGGCCTACACCGGAAAACTTGAAACAAATTATTCCCCCATTGGAGGAGCTCTGACATGAGAGAGAAGATGCCGAATGCAGGAAAAACGCTTAGCCTGCTCATCTGCTGTATCAGTATGGCATTGGTTCTGGCAGGCTGCAGTGGAAGTGACAAAACAACTATTGTCCAGACTATCCCCGCTCCGGTTTCAAAAAATCCCCTCAATGCAAGCAAGCTGCAGCAGTTCGCCAACCCCCTGATCATTATTCCGGCGGCCCCCGCTGATCCGAAGAATCCCAATTTCTTTACGGTCATTGCAAAGCAGAAGTCTGATTTTGATTTCGGACTCAGAAACATTCACGACGGAAGCGTCTTTACGGACCCTGCGACAGGAAAGCCGATTAAGACCACAACATGGGGCTACGAGGTAAACGGTCTTTTTCTCGGCATTTACGGTCCGACGATCGAGGCACGGACCGGGACCCCAATCCAGGTCAAGTATATCAATGACCTGCGCGACAGCAGCGGCAACTTGCTGACGAGGCATATCCTTCCGGTCGACACGACGCTGGACGGGGCGAACCAGGGTGAACCTGAGGTGAGAATCGTTACCCATCTTCATGGCGGTCATGTCGAATCCATCTACGACGGACATCCCGAGGCCTGGATCACAAACGACCCCGCAGTCCAGGCAAAGTGGGCTGCCCCGGCTGATCCTGTGACCGGGAGACCCGCAAGACCTGCGACGAATTCGGTTACCTATACATACAGAAACGATCAGCAGGCAGCAACGCTCTGGTTCCACGATCATGCGATGGGAATCACTCGTCTGAATCCCTATGCCGGACTCGCGGCGTTCTATCTCATCCGCGACACGGTCGAAGATACCCTGAACCTTCCCAAGGGGCAATATGAAATCCCGCTGGTTTTACAGGATAAGTCATTCTATGAAGACGGCTCGCTTTCCTTCAAACAGACCACACTGCTAAGCTCATATACAAACACCCCCGTAATCGGTACGGACGGAAAGCCGATACTCTCGGGCAAGCCGGAGTTCTTCGGTGATGTCATTATGGTGAATGCCCAGGCGTGGCCATATCTCGATGTAGAGCCGCGCAGATACAGGTTTCGTATGGTTAACGGGTCGGACTCCAGGATGTACAACATCTGGTTCCAGGATGCGACGACGGGTCAACCTATAACACGCGACATGCTGTCAGCAGGCGAGTCCTGGCCGGTTGTGCAGATCGGCTCCGATCAGGGGCTCGCCGACAAGGCCGTTGAGGTTGCAACCGGTAAGGATATCCGGGGACTTCTCCTCGGCAATGGGGAGCGGGCCGATGTGATAATCGACTTTTCGCACCGCTTGTTTGCAGGCAGAAGCATTATAGTGAGAAACGACGCGCCGGCGCCTTTCAGTGGCGATTTCGGCCCCGATGCCGAGGATCCCGTAACGCTCGATTCAAAAACGACCGGAAAGATCATGAAGTTTAACGTGAAGAAGCCGCTTTCAGGCAAGGATACGACCCCCGCCACGACGGCTCTTCTCGCCGGAGTGCGGCCTTTCACACCTTTATCTGACCCGAAGGTGGATACATCGAACAATAACCGGGTGCGTTATCTTGATCTGCAGGAGAGAGTAGACACAACCTACGCCATGTTTGATCCGGCTACAGGTACGACCAGCAACCGGCTGCAAACGCTTATCAACGGACTGAGGTTCAATGATCCCATAACCGAAAAGCCGGTGCTGAATGCTATCGAAGAGTGGGTGATTATCAATACAACACCAGACGTACATCCGATGCATCTCCATCAGGTAGCGTTCCAGGTAATTGAGAAGGGGTATCTGAGGACGGACGGTACTGATGGTAACTATATCCGCGCGGACGGAGCAGGGATGATGCCTTTTGTAAACCCTGACGCACTGATCCGCAGTGCAATACCGCCTGACCCCGACCCTGACACTGCTCCGCAGGACGCTATCTTTACCGCAGCGCCGAACGAGTTGTTTGTCTGGAAAGACACGGTCAAGGTGCCGCCTGCACAGACAGCCGGGCCGGGAACGGTGATAAATCCCGGATACGTGCGCGTCAGGGCCAGGTTTGATATCCTCGGCACGTATATGTGGCATTGTCATATTCTGTCGCATGAGGAATTCGAGATGATGCGGCCATTCACGGTAGTCGCCACAAAGGAAGAGGCGGTGACGACTTTCAGGAAGAAGTCCCTGACTAAATAGTCCCGCCAGGAACTCGGCAAGTGCCGCAAAGGAGCAGGGGTCACCCTGCTCCTTTTTTTATACCACGTCGCAAAACGTTCTTAATGCTGGCTCATATGTACTTCCCCGCTGCTTTTATATTATTATATACGCTGATGGAAACAGGCATTTTTCAGGACAAAGTCGCTTTAATTACAGGCAGTTCCAGAGGTATTGGTAAAGCTATTGCCAGGACTCTGGCACACGCCGGAGCAGACATCGTCATAAACTACCGGAGGACCGGAGGCACATCCGAAGAACAGGCAAAGCAGCTTTGCGAAGAGGTTCGGGAGATGGGTCGCAAGGCCTATATGGTACAGGCAGACATATCCCAGAAGGCATCCGTAAAGACTCTGATGAAAGAAATTGCCGAAAAATCCGGACGGCTCGATATCCTGGTCCTTAACGCAGCCCGCACCCCCTTCAAACCGCTCGAAAAACTTCTCGAGCGGGAGATCAGGCAGCTGGTCGACACGAATTATATCGGCAACATATTCTGCATTCAGGAGGCTGTTTCCCTGCTCGAAAAAACCTCAGGGAAGATCGTCTTCATATCAAGCCTCGGGAGCCGTTTTTATAACGTCTCCTATCCACTGGGAAGCATGAAGGCCGCAATGGAGTCAGTCGTCAGGGATTGCGCCGAGGGACTGAAACCAAAGAAGATCGCCGTCAACGCGGTCTGCGGCGGCATTGTCAAGACAGATTCGTTCAAGGTCCTGCGGCAGCTCTGGGAAGAGCTTGCCTTTATACCGGAAGACCTTTTTGTTGAACCCGAGGAGATCGCTGATGTTGTGAAGTTCCTCTGCAGCGCCGACAGCCGGGCGATCTGCGGACAGACGATCGTCGTTGACCACGGCTTCAGCAACCGGCTCTACCAGCCGATGCAAATACAGAAAAAAGAGACGGGTTTGTAATAAGGGCCGAAAACACGGACTTTTTACGAAGCCGTTATTAATCACAAAGGAGTCTTTACTATGCCACAGAATATTGTTACTGAAGAAAAGGTCATTGAAGAAATCAAGAAGGCTGTTGCCGAAACACTCAGCAGTGACGCAGGGGCTATTGAACCGGACAACTCACTGATCAAGGACCTCGGGGCAGAGTCTCTCGATTTTCTTGACATCAACTACAGACTTGAACAGGCCTTCGGAATCAAGATGGCCAGGCACTTCATCCTGGAGCATATCGAAGAAATGTTCGGAGAAGGCACGGCGATCGATGAAAACGGCCAGCTTACTGAAAAGGCGGTTCAGTTTCTCAGGGCGCGCTACGGAGATGCCTTCCCGGGTTTCAAGGCGAACATGGATATGGATGAGGTGCCGTCTCTCTTCACGATCAGGACAATGGCCGGCGGTGTGATGGATATCCTCAATACACTCCCTGAAAAATGCGCTAAGTGTGGAAATGCGGCCTGGAAATCAGACGATGGCGTCAAGGTCACCTGCGGCTCCTGCGGTGAGCCGGCCGCGTATATGAACGGCGACGACCTCATAAAGGAATGGCTCACCAGGATTCAGGAAGAAAAGAAGATCTGTTAATGCTGCAAGGCGCGGGACACTTCAACGGCAGCAACTCTTATCAGGCAAGTGAATACGTGCATGGATAAGCGCCGCGTTGTCATCACCGGGTACGGGATGGTGACCCCGCTTGGCAAAAACACCGATGAGACGTTTGAGAAGGCATCACGGGGTCTTTCCGGGATCAACTATATCAAATCCTTTGAGACCCGTGGTCTGCCCTGCCAGATCGGGGGCGAGATCGACAACAAATGGATCGACGAACTCCAGCCTGCCGGGGCTCAGAGACTTCAGGCCTACTCCTCGAGGGGCCTCAGACTCATGATGGCAGCCACCAGGGAGGCAGCGGAACGTGCAAGACTGGCCGAGATTTCCGATCGCGGCAGGATCGGCGTTGCGCTCGGGTCGCACGGCGATAACCCTGCAGTCGATGATATCAGCCTCCTCCACCGCTTCTATGACGGCAAAGGCACCTGGGACATGCAGGGGCTGATGCGTGCAGGCGGATATTCAGCCCTGAACTTTTTCAGGAGAAAGCCGGACGCTGCAACCTCATTGCTCTCGATGCTCTTTGACTGCAAAGGACCGAACCTCTCTTTTGTCTCGGCATGCTCGGCAGGTGCCCAGGCCATCGGCGAGGCCTATCGGATAATTAAAGAAGGGTCGGCGGATGTTATGGTGGCCGGCGGCTGCGAGGCCACGCTGAACTTCACCGGATTCATCGGGTTTGTCCTGATCAAGGCCCTTGTCGAAAAATATGCGACACCCCAGAAGGCCTCCCGTCCCTTTGACCGCAAGAGGAACGGGTTCGTCATGTCCGAAGGCGCCGGGTCTGTTGTGCTTGAAGACCTTGAACATGCCCGGGCGCGGGGAGTGCCGGTCCTTGGCGAGATATTCGGGTACGGGGATTCAGCGGATGCGTACCGGATCACCGATACCCACCCGAAGGGAGAAGGCGCTATACTGGCGATGCGCGGCGCGCTTGAAGACGCAGGGCTTGGCATCGAAGATATTGACTATATAAATGCCCACGGCACCTCGACCGTACAGAACGATCTTACTGAAACCAGGGCAATAACAGCGGTCTTTGGCGACCGGGCTAAAAAGGTCCCTGTCAGTTCGAACAAGTCGATGCTCGGTCACACGATTGCTGCAGCAGGTGCAATAGAATGCATCCTTACCCTTGAGGGCATTCACCACTCGATCCTCCTCCCCACCATCAACCAGGAGTTTGCTGATCCGAAATGCGATCTCGACTATGTGCCGAACGAGGCCCGGATGCAGACCTGCCGCAAGGCGCTCTCGAATTCTTTCGGTTTTGGCGGGCAGAACGCCTGCCTCTGCATCGGCCAGTTCGAAGGCTAAGGCAGGGCATGACTGAGGCTGTTGTCATTACCGGAGCCGGGATCACCACCTCCCTTGGTCATACAGTCAGCGATGTCTGGACCGCCCTCCTCTCAGGACAGAGCGGCATAGGCCCCCTGAGGAAGAATGATGCGGGCGTTCCCGCTGATTATCCTGACGGGCATGCTGCCGCACAGGTAAGCGGTCTCGACCCGGCCGGTCTCGGCATCCACCCGCGCGATGCGCGGATCATGGGCAGGCACGCCCATATGCTGATCAAGGCCTCGCGGGACGCCCATGCTGCGGCCCGCCTTGACCGTGCAGCCCTGGCACCTGAGGATATAGGATTTTATGCGGGGATGGGTATGGTCGACTATGCTGTCGATGACCTTCTCCCCTGCGTGCTGAAAACTCTTGGCGGAGACGGGTTAATCGACTACGACCGGTTCTATGCCTCCGCATACCGGGAGATCCATCCTCTCTGGCCGCTCTCCATGCTGAACAACATCTCTTTCTGTCAGGCTGCCATTGGTCTGGATATCCGTGGTGAAAATACTGTTTTTTCTCCTCACGCCGACTCCGGAGCCCTGGCGATTGGAGAAGGCGTGCGAACAATTCTCGACAACAAGGCGCTCATCGTCCTTGCCGGCGGGGTCAGCGAAATCGTATCACCCCTGAGCCTGGCGCGCGGAACTTTTTTTGAAATCCTGGCCACGGGAACAGGAGGGAACGCAGGACAGGCCGCAGACTGCAGGCCGTTCGGTATCAACAGGCAGGGAACAGTCCTGGGAGAGGGATGCGGCATGGTGATGCTGGAATTGCGCTCACACGCGGACAGACGCGGGGCATCATACAGCACGATGATTACCGGCTTTGGCATGTCGTGCGGCAGGGATGACCAGGCCGCCTGCCCCTCGGTCTATGGAATCAGGACATCCATGCAGCAGGCCCTCGAATCCGCAGAACTCGGCCCGCGGGATATCGACCTCATCATTGCGCACGGCGACGGCACGCTGCAGGGCGACAGGAACGAGGCAGAGGCAATCCGGCAGGTCTTTGCAGCTGACACCGGAACCCCCCCGGTCTATGCTTCCAAGGCAGCGCTCGGCAACATGCTGGCCGGCGGAGCGGCAGTGGATGTCATCCTCGGGTCGTGCATGATCGAACAGGGAATGGTGCCTCCTGTAGCAGGTTCATATGACCGGGACAGCTCATTAAAGGTTGCGGTTGTACAAGACCGTGCCTCATCTCCGGGACTGCGGCGGATCATGGTCAACGCCCTGAGCTATGAAGGTCAGTGCAGTTCATTGATCATAGAGGCAGCCGGATGAGAGAACCAAAAGGAGACTGATGAGATTCTTATTTTACGACAAAGTAGTCGAGATCGAAAAAGGTCGCCGGATCATCGGGCTGAAATCCTTTGCCCTTTCCGAGGAGTTCATGAGAAGACACTTCAGCAGAAAGGCCCTCGTCCCGGGGGTGATCATGATCGAGGCGATGGCCCAGGTGCTCGGCTGGCTGGTCATCTATTCTCACGACTTCAGAATTTCGGCAGTAATGTCCCTGATCGAAGGCGTCACCGTCCTGCCGGCACTGCAGCCGGGGGTGACCGTCGAGATACACGGCGAGATCATCTCCACCTCTAAACGGGACTCGCTCGGCAGGGCATGGATCACCCATGACGGCCGGACGATTGCCTCTCTGGACCGCATTATCTTCAGCCACTTTCACAAGGTGAATCCGGAGGAACTGATCGACCGCTTCTGCTATTACAGCGGCATGGATAAAGATTTGATTAAGGCACAGGTGGGACAGTAGTGCTGCAGGTCAAAAAAAGAAAAGTTGTTGTCACCGGGCTGGGCATGGCCACTTCCCTCGGCCTTGGTCTCGATGAAAACTGGCAGGCTGTTCTTGCGGGCAGGTCAGGTATACGCAGGTTGTCCCATGAAGAGGCAGGTAAATCACCGGTCCAGGCGGTTGGTGAGGTCAGGGCTGCTGACTGGGGAACAATACAGCATGCCTATGAGAAAGAAGCAGTCATTGAAAGCGAACGGAGGACCCTCTTCGCCTTATGGGCCGCTGGATCTGCGCTGCGGGATGCCGGGATGCCCGAACAACGGACAGACCGTCACCGATACGGCGTCAGCCTTGCGGCTGGTCTCGGCATCAACAGGATCGAGGATATCCAGCGCTGGCTGGACAGCAGCCGCCATTTTGACTACACAAGGTTCAGCAGTGAATCCCGGCAGGTCACGGCCGATTCGATCATCAGGAATAACGCCAACAGACCTGCGGCCCTGATCGCGGATCGCTTCGGACTGAACGGCTTCAACAGCACCGTAACAACTGCCTGCGCCTCGGCCACCCAGGCGATCGGTATCGGCTTCAGGGCAGTCCAGCGCGGCGATGCTGACCTGATCGTTGCCGGAGGCGCAGACTCGATGATCAATCCGGTCGGACTGATCTTCTTCGTACTCCTGGGTGCGGCATCTGTGGCGTCTGACGATCCCGCAACTCTCTGCAGGCCGTTCGACAGAAAACGGTCCGGCCTGGTGATGGGTGAAGGCGCAGGATTTGCTGTGCTGGAGGAAGAATCTCACGCACGCAGGAGGGGAGCCAGGATATATGCCGAGGTCTGCGGTTACGGCTCATCGATGGATGCCTACCAGGTTACTGCCCCGCATCCGAAAGGGGCCGGGGCAGAGGTCTCTATGAAGCGGGCACTACTCGATGCCGGGATGTCCGCCGGCGATATCGATTATATCAACGCGCACGGCACCAGTACAAAACTCAACGATGCGGCAGAGACCATCGCGATCAAGAATGTCTTCGGGGCCGATGCCCTGAACCTCGCGGTCAGCTCCTCCAAGTCGATGATTGGCCATCTGCTGGCAGCATCCGGCGGGCCCGAGTTTATCTTCACGGTCATGAGTGTAAAACATGACCAGATTCATCCGACGATCAATCTCCATAATCCGGACCCGAAATGCGACCTCGATTATGTGCCGAACGAGAAAAGACTCAGGACGGTCAGGGCGGCTCTCTCGAACTCATTCGGGTTCGGAGGCCAGAACGCCTCGATTATTGTGAAGAAGTATGGATAATAATGTGGAAAGGGTAAGGGATGTCTATAACCATTGATCTGGCAGGAAAAGTAGCGCTCGTAACCGGGGGGTCAAAAGGGATCGGAAGGGAATGCTGTCTCGCCCTTTCAAAGGCAGGCGCGCACGTGATCATCAACTTCAGCAGATCAGAAGAAGACGCCGGCACGCTCCTTAAGGACATTATTGATGCCGGAGGGGAAGCCGAGATCTTTCAGGCTGATATCGCGGTCCCTGACCAGGTGCAGACACTCTTTGACCATATTAAGAAGGCGCACGGAAGGATCGACATCCTGGTGAACAACGCCGGTATCATCAAGGACAAACTTCTCCTGATGATGGACCTGGCAGACTGGGACAAGGTCCATGACATTAACCTGCGCGGCGCCTTCCTCTGCACGCGGCTGGCGGCAGAGATGATGATGCAGAATCATACGGGCAGGATCATCAATATCTCCTCGATCGGGGCGATCCGCTGTTCACGCGGCCAGACGAACTATGCATCATCAAAGGGCGGACTGATATCGTTTACCAAGGCCTGCGCTGTGGAACTTTCAGGCAAGGGAATCCAGGTCAACGCCGTGCTTCCCGGCCTGATCGTCACAAAGATGAGCAGCCGCGTCAGAAAGGCAGCAGGAGAAGAGCTGCTGAAGGCGATCCCGGCCGGACGCTACGGCGAACCCTCAGAGGTTGCAAATCTGGTGCTTTTCCTTGCGTCAGACCTTGCAGCGTATATCACCGGCCAGGCGATCTCTGTCGACGGCGGCATGAGCGTGTCATGATGCAGATATATCAGGGCGTCGATATTGTCGAAATATCAAAGCTCGGGAAGGTACTGCAGAAGAACAGATCTTTTCTCGAAGACGTCTTCACCGAAAGAGAACGCGAGTACTGCCTGGCTCACAAGAACCATCTCGTACATCTGGCCGGCCGCTTCGCTGCCAAGGAGGCCTGCATGAAGGCCCTGGGAACCGGGTTGACACCGGGAGGCGCCGGGCATTCACTGCAGGATATCGAGATCGTCAACCATCCGTCAGGCAGACCGGAGCTTTCGCTGGCCGGCTGGGTAGCCCGCCTTGTCAGGAAAAAGCATATTATCCAGAAGACCGTATCAATATCTCATTCGGGAGACTACGCGGTCGCCTTCGTCATCCTGCTCGGAGACACAGAATGATACCAGCAGGCGCAGGGAAGCCCGCAAGCTGGCAGGCCTCAGATTGCCGGAGTTTTGCTTTTGAGCTTGCCAGCCTGCTGGCTTGCAGCTTGCCCGCTTTGGCCCATGCTATACTATCACGCCATGATCAGGTTCATGCGCAGACTCAGGAGGTTTTAACTATACATGCGTTATCTCTTAGTTGATCACATAACTGAATGGAAACCCGGCGAGGTGATAAAGGGCGTAAAGAATGTCGCCATGAGCGAGGATTTTCTCGAGTTCCATTTTCCAAAAAACCCGATCATGCCCGGCGTCATGCTTCTTGAGGCCCTGACACAGCTGACAGGCTGGCTGGAGGCGGCCTCATCAGATTTTAATTACTGGTTCCTGATCAGCAGCGTACGTAAATGCAATTTCTACGGGTTTGCGTTTCCGGGCGATCAGGTCAGCCTTGAGGTAAGTTCTGTCCCTTCGCCTGCAGAAGGAAAAAAGATCTACAAAGGCCTCGGCTCGATCAATGGTAAAAAGAAGATAACCGTCGAATTCGAGGGCGATATCGTGCCCTTTGCCGGACTTGAAGACCCTGAAGAACAGAGACGTTTTTTCGATCTGCTCACCAGGAACCTGGGGTTGTAAATGCAGGGGCGGGATGTTGTCATAACGGGTATAGGTCTTATCTCCCCGCTCGGACGGACCGCAGACGAAAACTGGGAGAATATGAAGGCCCTGAAGACCGGGATCAGGCATTATCCACGGGAGGGTATGCCGGCATTTCTTGAGTATCTCGGCAAGGTCCCCGAACTGGCGGTGCCGGCAGATATTCCGCAAAAGATCACCGGTCAGCTGAAATTTCTGAACCGCGGAGCACTTCTTGGGTTTGCTGCGGCACATGAGGCAGCTGCAACAGCAGGATTTCAGGTATCCGACATACCCGCCTCCCGTCGGTCTCTGTATGTCTCCTCCGGCGATTTCACCAAGGTCGGTTATGACTTTCTCTATCCTGCGATCAAGGATGCCTCACGCCATGACGGCAGAGAGGTTGATTATGAAAAACTCAACGAGGCAACCCTCAGCAAGGTCAACCCTTTCTTTCTGCTTGAATCCCTTTCGAACAACCTTTTCAGTTTTCTCTCTGCCTATCTGGAGTGCATGGGGCCGAACACGAGCCTGGCGAGCCTCTCGCCCTGCGGGGGTTATGCCATTGAGCTTGCCTGCCGGAGCATACGGCAGAACAGGGCTGATGTTGCCGTCGCCGTCGGCTACGGCAACTGGATCAGCGATATACCTTTGTATGAGATCCGCGAACTGGGCCTCATCTCCCGGTGCAGGGAAGGCCTCCAGTCATTCCGGCCGTTCGACCGCAGACGCGACGGGTTCATCCCCGGCGAAGGCGGAGCAACCCTTGTCCTTGAGGCAGCTGAGAGCGCGGCAAAAAGAGGAGCCCCGGTACTCGGCCGTATCAAAGGCACTGCCAATTGCATAGAGTTCACGTCCGCCAGCGGCTTTACCGTGCCGCCAATGGTAAGCAGGCGCTGCATCGGCCTGGCACTCGAAAGTGCCGGAAGCACGGTCGGAGATCTCGCCTTTATAACGCCGCATGGCAGCGGGACGCAGAAAGGGGATGCGTCTGAACTGCAGTCAATCGCAAAGGTCTTTGAAGATGCAGGGACCCAGTCACCTGTCTGCGCCATGAAGTCTTACACCGGGCATCTTGGGGCGGCAAGCGACATAGCTGAGGTGGTCCTCGGCCTTCTCGCAGTACAGGAAGGCATTGCCCCTGCGACCCTGAATTTCAGGGAGGCCGACGCTGAGTATGCGGGCCTCATGCTGGCAGGAAGCCATCAGTCCTCAGCAAAGAAACAGTTCCTGTCGACCAGCTACGGTGTCGGCGGCCAGTCGTCATCGGTCGTGGTCGAAGCGGCATAGACCAGCTCCCCTTACCAGGCCCGGGAACGATATGGCAAACAAGGCAAAGAAAGGCAGACTGTTGCAGCTCATCGAGTATGGCGCTGCATATTTGTTTATCGCCCTGTTCCGGCTGCTTCCCTTTCACGTCACCTATCGTCTGAGCAGCATCCTTGGCAACCTCCTGTTCAGATTCGTGCCGAGGCGTCGTGATATCGCCCTCGATAATGTCAGAAAGGCCTTTGCCTCAGAAAAGACAGAGGCCGAAATCACGGATATCGCCCGCCGGAGCTGCCAGTCTCTTTTCCTGACCGCCTTCGAGGTCATGAAATCACAGAAGGTCTTCAGATCCTCTGATGTCATGGAGCAGCTCAGAAAAACAAACGATGACCTCGAAGAGCTTTTTCTCAAGGCAAAGAAGATCCATGATGAAGCAAACGGATGCATCTTCGTAACGCCCCATATCGGCAACTGGGAGCTTCTCCCTTCAGTCAGCGCTGTCGTCGGGATACCCCTCGTGATGGTGGCCCGGCCGCTCGACAATCCCTATCTCGAAAAGCTCTTCTACGAAAACAGGACGGCTGCCGGACAGATGGTAATCCCCAAGAAAAATGCAATGTTCGTGCTCCAGCGTACGCTCCAGCAGGGAAAATCCATTGGAATGCTGACTGACCAGAGTACCATGAAAGGGATACTGGTCGATTTTTTCGGACGCAAGGCGAGTACAACACCAGTGCCGGCCGTACTGGCAATCACGAAAAACAGGCCGATCGTTGTGGTTGCCTGCTGCAGGACCGCAGACTTCAGATTTGAGGGGTTTGTCTGCGATCCCATATGGCCCGGGAAATACGAGCATGAAAAAGACGAGATCTACCGGATTACGCAGGAGATCAACTGGCAGATGGAAGCGATCATACGCAAATATCCTGAGCAGTATTTCTGGCTCCACAACCGCTGGAAGACCTACGCGGGAACAAAAGAGGTGATGTCCTAGGACATACGAGGCACTGCACAGAGGGTCCTGATGTTTCTGCACATAAGAGTTACCTCCACTTAACAGATCCCCTATTTCTTCTTATCCTTCTTCTCTGCGGGTTTCTTCACCGTGGTAACAGCCCCGGACTCTTTCTTCTGCAGTGCCGAAGGGCCTTTTTTCTCAAGTGCACCCGGACCCTTTGTCTGCAGGGCGTTGCTGGTACCACCGTGTTTAAGCGTCCCTAACACAGAACTCTCCCTGACCATGAGCACGGTCTCAAGGTCAACGGTAAATTCCCTGGCCATATACTTTTCATAGAGCACGTTGTCCCCGGGCTTTACTTCAGTCGGAACGAACTTCTTTTTAGCCTTGACGTCCTTTCCCGTACCTTCTGTTTCATATCTGCCGGGTCCCGCGGACTCGACAATCCCCCACTGGGGCTTCTCTTTTGCCGACTCAGGAATGAAAAGACCGCCTGCAGTCCGCCCGTCAGACTCAGCTGCCCGGATGACCACCCAATCATGTAATGGTTTTATCTTCATAAACTGTATCTCCTTTATGGAAAATCTCTGTCTTTATAGTATATCAAAAATACCGCACCTCCCCCGGGAATGGCAACCGGACTTTTTGCAGAGCCGTCCTTATTGAAAAGATTTCGGTAGTTTTCTATAATAATAGACGGCATGCGGTTAACGTAATGGCGTCTCTTCCTTCTTTGCAAGGTAGAGACGTTTTTTTGCCTGCATTCATATAAACGAGGTAACGGAAATGTGCAGACTGGCTGCGATAACGTCCAAGGAATTCATATCACCCATGGAACCTATCCTTGCCCTCGAGACGATGAAAGAGGGACACGACGGCTCCGGTCTCGGACTGGTGCTCAAAGATCTGGGGGGTGAGTTCGAGAAGCTGAAGAAATACCCCGTCCTCTCCGGCATCTGTTCGAGAGATGGCAAGAAGACTCTTGATGACTACATGAAGAAGCACGGCTTCACACTCAAACACGAGTGGAGGCCGAAGATTAAACCGGTAAAGGGCATTGTGCAGCGTGACCATTATTTCGCCCGTGCATACGACTACCCGGCTGCATATAAAAACAGGTCAATGGCAGACAAGGAAGAGCTCCTGATGCAGACCCGGCTGGAGATCAGAAGGATCGGAGAGCCGAATGAGTCGATCTTTGCCTTTTCGTTCTATCCCGACGCGATTACGATTAAAGAGGTCGGTGACCCGCTCGAGGTTGCTCAGTTCTTCGGCCTCGACAACGACAGTCTCAAGGCGCGGATCATCCTGGCCCAGGGCCGGCAGAACACCAACTACGCGATCTACCTCTATGCCTGTCATCCGTTCTTCATCCAGGGCTACTGCTCGATGACCAATGGCGAGAATACGGCCTTTGTTCCGATAAGGGAATTCCTCTCAAGCAGGGGCTTCCCCGGGTACATGGGTTACAACAGCGACAGCGAGGTCTTTACGCATATCCTCCACTACGCAACAAGGCAGCTGGGCTTTCCTCTCCATTATTACAAGGATGTGATAACACCTCTTAAGGCCCAGGAGATTGAAGAAAGACCGGACAGGGATGCCCTCCGTCTGGTCAAGCAGTCGATGAGGCAGCTCTGCATCGACGGCCCGAATATGGTCATCGGCTTCACACCCGACGGGACTGTTTTTATGGTGCAGGACGCCAAAAAGCTGCGGCCCGGCGTCGTCGGCGGCGTCAAAGGCAAATATGCCCTGATGTCCGAGGAATGCGGCGTTGACATGGCGGTGCCGAAGAGAGACAGGGCAAAGGACATCTTCCCGATGAAATACGACATGGTGATCATATCACCAAAGGCAGAGGAGGTACGGGTGTGGAACCAGCTGCACGGTTAGACCAAAATCATAAACTTTCACTCAGGGAATTCCCCTATATTATCCGCTGGAAGGATAACCGCTGCACGCGGTGCGGCAAGTGCACCGCGGTATGCCCGGTCAAGGCGATCGTCCCGGCTGTCCAGGTAAGAAGATTCGTTCACTCGGAAAGCCCTGTACCGACACCCACGGCGAAAAGAATGACGGTCCATGTTGTAGAGCAGGTGACGAATATGGAACGGTATTGCACCGGCTGCGGAACCTGCACCCTGGTCTGCCCGAATGAGGCGATCGAACCGGAATTCAACCCTGCAAACAAGCTGCTCCATTATAAGAATAAGGGCGGAGATGGTTACAAGCGGGGCGGCAGGAGGAATGACCCCTCCATATCGACACTTGACCGGCTGAAATTTACCAGGATTTCGATGCTGACCGACCCTGCTCTTGATGCAGGCAGACACGAATTTCGTATTCGTACCCTGCTGGGCAGGATCATGTCCCCCGAGGCTATGCCTCTGAAGGTTATTGACGGAAAGCTTTCTGTCGATAAGAGGGACGTCTTTATTCCGCCGGTCAGGGAGATCTATCCCATCATGATCGGGAGTATGTCCATAGGAGCGCTGTCGCCGCCGATGTGGGAGGGTCTTGCCATGGGTGTGGCCTATCTCAACGAGGTCGAGGGCATGCCGGTCGTCATGTGCTCAGGAGAAGGCGGCCTGCCGCCGAGGCTTCTGAGGTCCCGGTATCTGAAGTATTTCATTATACAGATTGCCTCCGGATATTTCGGCTGGGACGAGATCGTCCGGGCTATCCCCCATATGGTTGAGGACCCTGCTGCCATAGAAATCAAATACGGGCAGGGGGCAAAACCGGGTGATGGCGGCCTGCTCATGGCTCAAAAGGTCCTGAAGCTGATCTCGAAGATCCGCGGGGTGCCGCAGTTTGTCGATCTGGCCTCACCGCCTACCCATCAGACCCAGTATTCGATCGAGGAAGCGGTTGCCAAGATGATCCTGTCGATGTCCATGGCATGGGGCTTCAGGGTCCCGGTCTATCCGAAGATCTCAGGCAGCAAGACAGCCCGTGCAGTGCTGAACAACCTCGCCAGGAACCCCTATGCTGCGGGGCTGAGTATTGACGGCGAGGACGGCGGTACCGGCGCAGCCTATAACGTCTCGATGGACAAGATGGGGCATCCGATCGCCTCAAACCTCAGGGACTGCTATCTCGACCTTGTTAAGCAGGGAAAGCAGAACGAGCTGCCTCTCATCGCTGCCGGCGGTGTCGGCAAGAAGGGGAATCTGGCTGCGAATGCAGCTGCCCTGATCATGCTGGGCGCCTCGGCCGTCTCTATCGGAAAATATATTATGCAGACCGCGGCAGACTGCTTTGGAGACGAGAACAACAGGTGCAACCTTTGCAATACGGGACAATGCCCGCGTGGCATCACAACACAGGACCCGAAGCTTTACCGCAGGCTTGACCCTGACAAGGTGGCCGAAAGGGTCGTTGAGGTCTTTAAGTCGGCTGATGTCGAACTCAAGAAGATCTTTGCACCTATGGGAAGGAGCACTGAACTGCCGATCGGCATGTCGGACGGTCTGAGTATTGACGACAAAGCGATGGCAGAGAGGCTGGGTATTAGCTATGCGTGTTAAGAAAAGTAAAACTGTAACCGTGAAACCGGAAACAAAAAAAGACAGGAAACAGAAAAGCAACGCGCCGATCACTCCTGAGGAATCGGCGGTTGTTATAAAAGGCAGCATCAGGGGGCAGCGGGTGCCTTCCCGCATTCTTGAGGAACAGATACAGGACGCAGTACAGCAGGGCGCTGAAGAACTGCATATTGTCGCCGACGGCCAGCACGGCATAGGCGGCAGGATCTGGCCCCGGCAGCATAAAGTCAGGATCACGGTCGAAGGACCGGTCGGACAGCGTGTCGGCAGTATGGGTATGGAAGGCACCGAGATCGTCGTAAAGAATAGTGTCTCTGATGATGCAGGGTGGATCAACTGCGGGGCGAAAATCACCGTACTCGGCGATGTAACAAACGGTGCATTCAATGCAGCAGCTCAGGGCATTCTCTATGTCCAGGGCAGCGGCGGGGCACGGTGCGACACCATGACCAAGCATAATCCCAGATTTGAACCGCCGCAGTCCTGGTACTTCAGGAATGTCGGAGACTCCTTTGCCGAGTTCAAGGCCGGCGGCATCGCAGTCGTCTGTGGTGTGAACCCCCGCAATCCTGAAAATATCCTCGGCTACCGGCCCTGTGTCGGGATGGTCGGCGGGACGATATATTTCCGCGGACCGATCCAGGGATACAGCGACAAGGACGTTAAGCTCCTTGACCTGACTGATCAGGATTGGGAATGGCTCACCAATAATATGAAACCGTATCTTGAGGCAATCGACAGGATGCCGTATTTCGATGAACTCACCGGCTCGAGTGATGCGTGGAAAAAGCTGATCTCCTATACACCGCAGGAGAAGCGGTCACGGAAATGGTTCAGGATGACGACGTCCGACTTCAGAAAAAATAACTGGTACAAGGACGTCGGCCAGGGCGGTATCTTTGCCGAATACCTGGACCATGACCTGACCATATTGCCGTATATAACGACAGGTAAAGATCGGCGCAATAAGCCGGTCTGGGCAAATGAGAAATTTGCGCCGCCCTGCGCGTATGCCTGCCCCTCGCAGATCCCTTCTCACAAAAGGGCAACGCTGATCAGGCAGGGACTGCTGCAGGACTCGCTGGAGCTGGTGCTGAGGTACAGTCCGCTGCCGGCAACAGTCTGCGGTCAGATATGTCCGAACCCCTGCATGAGCAGCTGCTCACGGGGACAGCTCGATAAACCGCTGGATATCAGCAGACTGGGGAGTCTTGCCCTGGACATCCCGGCGCCAAAGAAAGAAAAGCCGACCGGACACCGTGTTGCCGTAATAGGCGGCGGTCCGGGCGGGCTGAGCGCTGCATGGCAGCTTGCGTTGAAGGGCCATTCGGTCGACCTCTACGAGGCATCAGGGAAGCTGGGCGGCAAGATCGAACATTGCATCCCGAGAGAGCGGCTGCCCCATCAGATTCTCCAAAAAGAGCTGTCCCGCTTTGCAGAACTCGGGGTCAATGTCCATCTGAACACTCCCGTGACAAAGGCACTCTTTGAAGGACTCTATAAGGAGAGCGAGATTGTGGTAATAGCAGTCGGGGCCCAGCAGCCCAGGAAAATCCCGTTCCCCGGCTCTGAGGATGTTATCACTGCATATGATTTTCTGAAGGAGACGAACAGCGGCAGGATACACGACCTCAACGGCAAGAAGGTGGTCGTCATCGGCGCCGGCAACGTGGGCATGGACGTGGCCTCCGAGGCATACAATTTCGGGGCCGAATCAGTCATGGCAGTCGATATCCAGAAGCCTGCGGCCTTCGGCAAAGAGGTCGAGACGGCCATGGCAAAAGGGACGCAGATCCTCTGGCCGAGAATCACGGACAGGTACAGCAAAGATGAAAAGAAAATCTATTTCAAGGACGGCTCGACACTTGATGCGGATGTTGTCATCATCTCTGTCGGTGATGTCCCGATCCTCGATTTTCTGCCGCCTTCCGTAAATACAGAGCGCGGATGGATCTCGGTTAACAATATCAATCAGACATCCGATGTAAAGGTCTTTGCCATCGGTGATGTCACTGCCCTCGGACTCGTGACCAATGCGATCGGACAGGGCAGGATCGTCGCTGAGACGGTCCATTACCAGATGATGCATGCGCCGCGCAACCCGGAAGTCAAACAGATGATCCCCTATGATCGCATCAAAAAGGAGTACTACGACGTCTGTGTCGGGGATTTCACACCCGAGCGCGAGGCGAACAAATGCATGTCCTGTGCGTCCTGCAGGGACTGCCACATGTGCGAGGCAACCTGCTACTGGGGGGCCATAAGCAGGATTGACCTTGAGGGCGGCGGCTACGAGTATGTGGTCGACGAAGACAAATGCATCGGCTGCGGTTTCTGCGCCGGCATCTGCCCCTGCGGCGTCTGGGAGATGACTGAAAACGTTTAATATCGTAGCAGTAGTATCATAAGGGCAGGACAGGGTATTCCCCGCGAAGACTCTGTCCTGCCCTTTTTTATTTCTGGCTCTTTAACAGACTGTCATCCTCCTGCCTGCCCGCCGGCAGGCAGGCTTGACCCGGGGATCCAGGGAATAGTGAAAACACTGGATTCCCGATTAAGGACTTCGGGAATGACGGACAAAAAGCAGCCTTATCTGCTTCCTGATTCATTGCCTTCATAATCCTTTCTATCTGTCTCTGCCCGGCCTTTCCACGATTACACAACAATTCTGATAAAATAGCACCATAATGAATTCAAAAACCGCACTAATAACCGGAGCCTCCAGAGGACTCGGCAGGACCACTGCTCTGACCCTTGCAAAACAGGGATATGCAATCATCGTCAACTATCGGTCCTCCTCTGCAGAAGCGGAGGAGATTGCCCGCGCCGCGGGCGGCAGGTCCTCTGCATTCAGGGCTGATGTCGGAGACGGCGCAGAGGTCAGTACCCTGGCAGCGGAGATAGAAGATCGTTTCGGTCGGCTCGATGTCATCGTCAACAACGCCGGCATTACACGGGACAGCATACTTTTAAGACAGACTGAAGAGGAATGGGACAGTGTCCTGCGAACCAACCTGAGGGGATGCTTTCTCGTGACCAGGGCTCTGAGCCCGCTCATGATCAGATCCGGCGGCGGTCATATCGTCAATATCAGCTCCCATTCAGGAGCAAGAGGCAGGGCAGGACAACCTGCCTACAGCGCGTCGAAGGCCGGCGTCACCGGGCTGACGCTTTCTGCGGCTGCAGAGCTTGCCGAATTCGGGATCAGGGTCAATGCCGTGATGCCTGGTTATCTGGCAACCGATATGGGCAGACATTCGGAGCGCGCGATGGACGAGGCCAGAGAGAGCAGCCTTCTGAAAAAGCTTTCCAGCGACCAGGAGGCAGCTGATTTCATTGCCTATCTGGTAACCACCGCACATATCACCGGACAGGTCTTCAGTCTGGACTGCAGGCTATTCTGATATAATAGGCATATTGATTCATTGCGGCAGACAGAAACACCGAAAAAAATTCTGTAATGCAACAGGATTTAATCATTGATCACGTAAACGAAGGTATCACGTGGGGTGTGCGCTTCAGAAAAAGGTTAGCAGGCCGAATATAATGACTGGAAGGTGTTACAGGCAGACTTTTTTTCGGCATTCCTGTCTGCACATGTCGAAGTTGTTCTACACTGACTGATAGTTCTAACGCGGGGGTATTATGCGAAAAGGTTTTTTTGTTACCGGGACTGACACCGGTGTGGGCAAGACGATCATGTCCATGGCACTCATCAGGGCACTCGACATGATCGGCGTCAGGGCGGGGGCTATGAAGCCGATAGAGAGCGGCTGCGGAAGCGAGGGCGGTGTGCCCATCCCTTTTGACGGCATGGCGCTGAAACAGACCGCACGCATGGATGAGCCAATAACCCTCATAACCCCGTGCTGTTTTGAGTCGCCGCTGGCTCCCCTCCCCGCTTCTGAAATCGAGATGAAAAAAGTAAATATTCCGGCAATAAGAAATGCCTTTTCGAAATTATCCCAGAAATATGAGGCCATGGTCGTTGAAGGGGTTGGCGGCCTCCTCGTACCGATCAAAAAAAACTATGCGGTCATTGACCTTGCAGCCGATATCGGCCTTCCCCTGATCGTTGTCGCAAAACCGGGCCTGGGAACAATAAACCATACGCTGCTGACGGTCAAGTACGCCCTGCGTGAAGGCCTTGCGGTGGCAGGGGTCATCATCAACTATACCATGCCCCCTGAAAACAGTCTGGCGGAAGAAACGAATGCCCGGGTCCTCGACAAGATCTGCCCCGTCCCTGTGATAAGTATATTCCCGTACCTGAAGAATATAACGGATGAATCACTGGAAAGAACCGTCCGGAAATATTTCAATCTGCAGATACTGAAAAAGTACCTGTAAGAATGCTCAGGGAGAGAACCTGTCTTCTTTCCCTCAACCCTTTTTGCCATGTATCCGGAAGAGGCGTTATCCCCTGAAATGGTCCTGAAGGTGAGCATGCCGAGTCAATACGCCAGGATGGCTAAAACGGTCATTGCGAATACATGAAGGTACGTTTTCCGACACGACGCACGTGGGGTCCGAGCGAAGGCTTCATTCCGGACTACTTTTCTGCAATCTTCCGCCGCGCCTCGATAAAATCAGGCCTGAGTCTGAGTGCCTCTCTGTATTCGTTATTTGCCTCTTCCCGGCGTCCCAGACTGGAATACGTATTTCCCAGATTGTAATGCGCTTCGGCAAAATCAGGTTTTATCCTAAGTGCCGTCTGGAGCTCATTCAGCGCCTCTTCCAAACGTCCCTGTCTTATATAGGCATTTCCAATATTATTACGAGTCACCACATCCTCGGGATGAAGTCTGAGCACCATGGCGTACTCATTGATGGCTTGTCCATAAAGGCCCTTATTAGCGTAAGCGACTCCAAGGTAAAAATGAATCCTGGCATCGTCGGGGGTGCGTTGTGCTGATGCCTGATATTCGGCAATTGCCTCGTCAATACGCCCTTGAGTCATATAGGCACCGGCAAGATTATAGTGGATATCCCCATCACGTGGATTAATATTCACTGCCATCGTGTAGACGCGGATAGCGTCATCAACCCGGCCACGGGCCATAAAAGCGATGCCAAGGTTATTATACACATCCGTTGAAAATGCAGGGTCGAGCCGTATAACGGTAGTATAGGCAGCAATAGCCTCGTCAATACGCCCCTGACCCGAATAGGCAAGTCCAAGATTATAATACGGTCGTGCCTTGTTCGGACTTTTCTTAACGATGTCTTCCGACAACCTCACACTATCCTCCCAAATAGTATTGCGCGCATATGCCATGACCGACAATACAACGACGGCAAGGACCATTAGTGACACTGCCACTTTTCGCGTATGAACGGACTTCTCAAGCCATCGTGTGATAATAAGCTCGATGGTTACTGTCCCTGCCAAGAAGAGTCCAATTGAAGGAAGATACATGCGGTGTTCAAAGATTACGTCTTTTATCGGCATGAAGCCCGATTCAGGCAACGCCGTTAAAAAAAACCAGAATAATCCGAACGAAACAAGCAGGAACCGCCAGCCGGCTTTACCCTCCTTGCGGCGTGAGTTCCAGAACAGCCATATCGCCAGGACGAGGAGTAAGAACAGGAATAATAATGAAAACAGTACGTTTGAAGCAAAGACTGACCGGTAGATAGGGTAGTCGTAGTCAAGATTCTGGTTTACCGGAAATATCAACAATCTCAGGTAGGTCATAATCACCCGGAACTGGGTAAGCAAGTAATCAGGTCCCGATATGACGCCGTCCGCTCCGGACACCGTCGACGCCGGCATATTTATCAGACTTAAGGGGATAATACTCATCGTCAAAACGTATGGAAGCAGCTGAAGGACTCTCTTCTTTATCCTCCCGTCAAAAAAAACGAATTCAAATAAAGCAATCATAACTGGAATAAGGAGCGCAAATTCCTTTGTCTTCATTGCAAGGATTGTCGATACCAGCGAAATCACATAAAATACAGAGCTCCGGAAAGAACCTGCAGCCTTATTTGCGGATTCAAGCCTGAAGCGTATATAGGTCACCAGTGACAGAAGATAAAACAGTGTCGCAAGAGATGCAAATCTTTGGACAATATAGGTCACTGCCTGAGTCTGAATAGGGTGGACCGCAAACAGGAAAGTGGTGAACACGGCAACAAAACTGCGTGAGTCTGCAGAAACCAAAGCACCCTGTATGCCGACAAATCGGGGGGTCAGAAAGATGAGCTGCAGCATCCCGTACAAAAGCAGGGCATTGGTTATATGTATCAGGATATTGATGAGGTGGTACCCCCGGACGTCCAGTCCGTGAAACGCATAGTTGAGTGCGAAGCTTAGATATCCTATGTATCTGGTCTTTAATAAGGGGCGAAGCAATTCATCGATTGCAACGTCTTCAAGACGGGAAGTATCTATAAAATTGTGAAGATCTCTGATTGCAGCATTATCGACAATGCTCCCCGTGTCGTCAAGTTGGAACGGGGAGTTAAGGGTATTGGAATAAATCAGAAAAACAACAAAAACAACCGATGCTACATGTAGAACAGGTCTGTTGAATAAATGCATGTAACTGGCTCCCTATGCCTTCTCAGCAGTTGCTGCAGCATTCTGCCTCCATACCCCAATAAGGTATAAGGGGAAACAAGATGCCAACGTTATACTTTTTATCTTAATAAAACCGTGGTTCCTCAGCGCCGTTTCGACTTCCTCACCTGAATAATAATGATCAGCCGGCTTTGTGTACTTCCCGAATCTTCGAGTCACCATGGTAAAGTAATTTTCAGTGGGTAATGACGTAAATAACAAACCATCACCTTTGAGCCAGAGCTTGATTTGTGCAACGGGCCTATCCAGACTATCGAAATGTTCAAGGACATCTGCCGCGACGATGGCATCAAAGCGCTCATCGAGCACTGCCGAAAAAATGTCAGCAGAGATCAAGTGAACATTTTTCAAAGCATAATATTCCGCTATGTTACGGGCTTCTACCATCTCAAGATCAATACCCCGGACTGAACGAAACAAGTTTGACAGCGTGGGAAGGAAAACTCCGCTCCCGCAGCCAAAATCCAGGCAGGAGTTTCGGTTGATGAGGTGTCTTCTCATGAGCGCGTGAATATACCTGAGCCGCAGCCAAAAGAATTTTCTTGCTATCCAGCGAGGGTGATAGTAAAGTTTAGGCATTCGACTACTATCCGTAGCAATGCCGAAAAGAACCTTCGGTGGTATCTCAATAAACATTTATTGTCCTTTCTCCACATGTCCCGATGGGGGACCGGCAGAGACGTCAGCAGCAAAAATGAAGTCTCTTTGCACGGTAAAACTAATAATAAACAAAAACATTTCCACAACTATTTTCGCCACTATAACACCAACTGAAAGCTGCTCCGTTACGACCCGGATGAGCAAAAATGCACCGGTTCCCATTACGGTTGCAAAGAGATAGTATCTGATAATTGTTCTCCGCAAATGCTCTTTATAGTGGAATACGTAATTCCGGTTTATACCGAAGTTAACTAACGTACCGATGGTATACCTGCCTAAAAAAATACTTATCAGGATATTGGACGTTAATTTGAAACAAAGCGAGAAAAGGATAATATCAAGCATGCTTGCCAATAATGATGAAAAAGAAAACCGTAGCAATAAAAAATATATTTTCATCGAATCCAGCAACGGGTTGAAATGAGATGATCTGTTTTTTTCTATATACACCGTGCTGATGCGCTCTTCAATAACCGAAAGACCTCGCGTCTTTGTAGCTATAAGCATGTTCATTTCATATTCATAGCCTTCACCTTCGAGATGAAGCAGCAAGGGCATAAAACTAACAGGAATTCCACGTAATCCTGTCTGCGTATCTGATAGATATTTCCCCATAAGTAAATAGAAAACACCCTTTGTTATCCCATTTCCCACCTTGCTGCGCAAAGGAACATTCGTGTCAAAATCCCGTACCCCAAGAACAAGACTTTCAGGATTACTCTTCAAAACCTGAGCGACCTTCGCAACATCACGGACAAGATGCTGTCCATCAGCATCCGCGGTAACCACCCCGAAGGCATCAGGGAAATTCAGAAGGCAATAGTTGAGCCCTGTCTTAATCGCCCTCCCCTTTCCGAGATTGACGGCATGCGTCAGCAGGTGGCATTGTTCGAAATTCCCGATCCTCTCAAATACAGGGGCACTCTTTGATGAACTGCCGTCGTCGACAACTACAATATGGCGGACCCCATATTCAATCAGGTCTGCTATCAGCTGCTCCAGATGACTGCCAGGATTATAGGCCGGAATAAGTATGCAGGTGTCCCTGTGGCTGGCCGCCTTCAAGGGAGTCCGGCTATCCAAAGAGGCATCCATCTATCATGCTGCACGGTTATTTAATTTTAATAGATAGGCAATAACTTTGCCAATCGATTCCCGGTTCAGAAATATATTAAGAATTGTCTTAAATCTTCGGGGGCCGCCTTTCCCCAGAAAACTCAGCAAATATTT
>Ga0334722_10001313_pt1 | contig 31727 bp, 27 predicted proteins | sample C3_bottom_MG_FD_207210 | JGI IMG/M metagenome (GOLD analysis project Ga0334722, IMG submission 207210) | Sediment microbial communities from Yellowstone Lake, YNP, Wyoming, USA - C3_bottom | ecosystem: Environmental > Aquatic > Freshwater > Lake > Sediment | place: USA: Wyoming | collected... | reverse complement strand
GTCATCAACTTATTTTTTGCAAAAGTCTGGTGGGGTAAAGATAGGGACAAGATGTACAAGATCCTGAACGGGGCAGGATAAACAAGATAATTTATCCTGTAAATCTTGCCGGACTTTGCCGATCATCTATATCCTGTAATTTTTTTGTCCAGTACAGAGGAAAAGTATAGTGGACACCCTCTAAGAAGCCACGTGGCACATTCAAGATTTGCAGGGGTTTTCCTGCTTGTGACTCTTTAAAAATTCTAATGCTATCGCTCTAGTTAACTTTTTGTTCACAACTACGTCTGACCTTTTCCTATAGCAATATTTATTTTTTCTAAAAGCGCTTCTTTCAGATATATTATAATTTAAAAAATCTGAGTTAATCTTACGAATTACAAACTCTTTAAAGCTATCTTGGTTGCGAACCATGTAATCTAGCGTGTCTGGATTCTTAGAGAATACTTTTGGCACCCAGTAATCCATAGCCTTTTTTAAGGCGGGATCCGAGCACTTATTACTTGTGATCACTAGATAAATTGCGAGATGGGTTTCACATAATGAATTAGAAATTTTCCTATCTAATTTTAAATCTGTTCGAATTTTCAGAAATTGTTCATCGAGTAGAGAAACCAGTGTATCTCTTGCCTTATACCCCGGTGATACTTTCGCACATCTTTCTAGATATATTTCCTTAACGGCATTTTCTACACTAATTCCATTCTTAGATAATGTTAATTTCCGAGCAACCAATTCATTTCGTTCTAATGGATTTTCTAATAAAACACACATTGCATCATTTATCCCTTCAATAGATGGCTGAAGATGATTCTTTATTCGCTCTTCCATTAATCTGCCTTGTTGGCTGAAAACTGCCTCAAAACAGCGCTTCTCAAATTGCTCATCATTGAATTCATTAATTTTAACACTTTTAATAGACACAAAAAATCCTTTTGTTAACTGCGAAATACAATAACGAAATAACCAATAGATTTCCCTATTAAAAAATAGTTTTGATATCCTATAGAAAGGGTATGTTTGCTGAGATTCTGAAGACCCCCAGCCGCTACGATTGTTTAAAACGGCCCTCGGTATTGGCCCTAGAGAACTTAGACTTTACCCTCTTCCACCTCATTGCTCTCCTGCTCTTCGTAGGGGCCATTATCCATACCTTATCGGTCCATCAGATCCACCGTTACGCAAGGAGCCTGGAGGCGACGAAGGCCCCCAAACGGCTCGGCAGACCAGGCCGCAGCGTAGCTGTGCAGGTGTTGTATTTCCTATCCCAAGTCGAGATCGTCTTTGCCGTCTGGGTTATCCCCCTCTTTTTAGTGATCGCCAACTTCTACGGGTGGGGCACGGCTCTGGAGTATGTGAACACACGGGACTATACCGAAGCGCTCTTTGTCGTGATCATTTTGTGCATCGCCTCAACCAAGCCAATCATCCAGTTCGCCGAACGATTGATCTTGTGGCTGGCCAAAGGACTTGGAGGCACGTTGTCCGCTTGGTGGTTTACGCTATTGACAGTGGGGCCGCTACTGGGATCTTTCATCACGGAAGCTGGAGCGATGGCCATTTCTGCTCTATTGCTCTCACGGCAATTCTATGCGCACCGCCCTTCGAAGAAACTGGCCTATGCCACAATTGCCCTGCTCTTCGTCAATGTGTCGGTCGGAGGCGTGCTCACCCATTTTGCTTCTCCCGCCATTTTGATCCTATCTCATGCTTGGCACTGGTCGAATAGCTACTTGATGATCACCTTTGGCTGGAAAGCTGCGCTCGGCATCTTGCTCGCTAACTGCTCCTATTGGTACGTCTTTAGGAAGGAATTTTCTAGGCTCAATGAGTGGAAAAAAGGGATGAGGCGCCCAGATGTTTCCATCGAGGAGGAAAAACCTGTCCCTTATTGGGTGACAGGGGTCCATTTGGTGTTCATGGCCCTAATTGTCATGTCGTCGTTGTACCCTGCGATTTTCATTGCAGCCTTTCTATTTTTCATCGGCTTTTATCAATCGACAAGGCAGCACCAATGTCAACTCAAACTTACCCACCCGCTCCTTGTGGGCCTCTTCATCGCAGGTCTCGTCATCCATGGAGGATTGCAGGGATGGTGGGTCTTGAAAGCATTGGCCGATCGTAGCCCCGCCCAGGTATTAGGTCTTACCATGTCGCTCACCGCCTTCAGCGACAATGCCGCCATCTCCTACCTTGCGACTCTGATCCCAAATTGGGGCAAACTCTTCCAATACGCCCTACTCACAGGGGTCATCGCAGGCGGAGGGCTCACTGTCATCGCTAACGCTCCCAATCCTGCCGGTTATGTGATCTTGTCAAAGCACTTCGATGGGGGAATCTCCCCTTGGCATCTATTTAAGGCAGCGCTACTCCCTACCTTCATCATGTATGCAGTGTTTATTCTCTTGAGTCCGCTGCTTAGATTTTAGACAAAGCTCGATAACCAAAAATCAAAAGTGGAATCGAAGCAAAGAAATAGAGGAACCAAAGACTTGCGTCCCATTTGAGAATCAACGCTCCGTTGTGGTGAAAGAAAAGAAGAAATAGGGAAAAGAGAAAAAATTGGACGCCAAGAGTGATGAGCGCCACCGCACTTACAGTCGACTTGACTGGGGTACTCTCCTCTTCGACAGTGTGCTGCAATACAGGGTCTGATTCCATCGGCATGACTTGTTCGACCGGTTTCGAATAAGGTGGAGGATAAAGCGATTGTTCGTTGTAAATCTGCTTTACAGATTGCGCTCCGGGCCCCCGTTGCTGCTCTGGTTTTTCTTCTCGTAAATCGGCTGCGCAAAAAGGGCATACGATCACATCGAGATCCACTTCCCCTTCGCAATTGTAGCACAATTTTTGTCGCTTCTTTGGCTTCATCCTTTACCGCCTTCGCGAAAAACTCATCATAGCAGCGGCCTGCCAAAAAAAGCGAAGAATTTTGCGCGCTCTTCCTCAATCTGCTCTCGCCAATAGTTGAAAAGAAATGGTTCTATCCGCATTGGCTTTGCTTTGAGCTCGACGTATTTTTGTTCGAGCAAATCTAAATTGAGATCGGTCCACTCTGAAACAATCAGCACGGGCAAATGTTCAAAAAGAGGATCTAAATAAGAGGTCTTCACAATGGGAATGGCCCCCATGAGAAGCGCCTCCCATGTGCGAAAACAATCCACTCCCGCTCCTTCCGGACTAAGAACAAATTTTGCATGCGCCAAATCGGACAAATAGTCGTAAAAAGAGCGATTGGCTACACTGAAACAATACGGTTTGTCTTTAAACAGTGAGCGAACATACAAGCGCTCTTTCCGATTGGTACTGTCCGAAAAATTGAGATACAAGAGGATTGTTTTTTCAGTTGCGCTACTTTTGATTCGCCACGTTTCCAAATCGATAAGATTTTTAGTCCAAGTGATGCTATTGGAAATCCCAATCGGCAATTGATGCAGCTTGGGATAAGCGCTACAATTGCAGTTTTGACTAAACCAAGCAATCAAACGGGGATCATCCAGCAAATGGACATAGTGCCCAGGGACCGGATCATCGCTATTGTGCGTGACCAAAATGAACGGCTCCTGAATGTAAGGAAGAATAAAGTGGTAAAAGTGGTACAGCCAATGGGTCTGCACATAGATCACATTTCCTGCTCTCACCTCCGATGGATAAAATGGATCATGCGCGTTTTCATAGACATGGTCGGCATATTCTCGAAAACAATCGCCACAGAAATAGGGCTGCGCATGCAATGAAAAAAAACAGGCTAACAAAACAATCCATCTCATAAGAACCAGAATTGATAACCGATGTCAAAATTTTCTTGCAAATAGCATTCATCAGAGGCAACATGCTCTTGCATGCGAAAGCTATTGTATTTCTTATGTCCAATTTATTTGCTCGCCCTTCCTGAAGGGATGCAGGTCATCGAAGGAGATGCCCATCTCTCAAAGTCCGATACGGCAAATCAATGTCTCATCTCGGCAAAAGATCAGACCATTTTGCATTGGGATCGTTTTTCCATCGCCTCTTCTGAAGAAGTTCGGTTTGTGCAGCCGAGTTCTCATGCAGCCGTCCTGAATCGAGTCACCGGAAAAGGGGGATCGGAACTGCTCGGCCGCCTTTCTTCCAATGGAAAAGTCTTCCTGATCAACCCGCGCGGCGTTCTCATCGGCCCCAATGCCCAAATTGAAACCTCTTCTTTCATCGCCTCCTCTCTCGATCTCCTCGATCAAGATTTTTTGCTTGCGGCCGATCTCCGCTTCTTTGGCGATGGAGACGGCGATGTGGTGAACCTAGGCTCGATCGCATCTTCCATCGGCGATGTGCTTCTCATTGCACGCAACGTCCGCAACGAAGGTTCTCTCTCAGCACCCCACGGCCTCGCCGCCCTTGCAGCCGGCTGCGATGTCCTCGTCCACCACTCAGGCGCTGAACGAATTTTCATCCGTCCCTACACAGATCATACAACAAGTGTTTCACACACCGGCTCGATCACTTCCATCGCCGCCGAATTAAAAACAGGCGCCAATCCCTATTCGCTCGGCATCCAAATGAGCGGCCAAATCGACGCCTATGACAGCCAAGAAATCAATGGGAGAACCTTTCTCATTGCGGAAGGAAGCTCATGCGATCTATCCGGCACAATTGTCTCGCCCGAAGTGTATTGTTTAGCAGATCAAATCCATCTCTATTCAACGGCCCTGATCGATGCATCCAAAGATACAGGCGGCGGTACCGTCCTCATCGGCGGCGGTGAGAGAGGCAGACCCATTTCCGTCCCCAATGCCAATAGCGTCTTCGTAGAACCAGGAGCCGAAATCTTGGCTGATGCCCGTTTTTCCGGGGATGGCGGCAAAGTGGTCGTTTGGTCAGATGACACGACTCAATTTGAGGGACACATTTCTGCCCAAGCGTTCGGCTCTACCGGCAATGGGGGCCAGGCAGAGATTTCAGGCAAAAGGCAACTCGCCTGCTCGGGCCTTGCCGATCTTCGCTCCCAACAGGGAGACTTTGGAAGTTTGCTTCTCGACCCCACGGTGAACATCACAATTCAAAGCGGCCCCAACGTACCTCCTGTGATGAATGTCTACAATGACGGCTACATCAATGCGCAGCTGGCTCTAGCTAATTTTACTATCGATTCTTCTCCTGACCAAGGATTTGTCACGTTTGATCCGGGAATGGGAGACGTCAATATCAACTGGTCTGCACTGACCAGATTCCAACTCCTTGTGACAAGCATCACCGACACCAGCAGCCTGACCTGGAACATCACAAGCTCGAATGTAGGGTCGTTCACAGCCGTTGATTTTCAAGCGAATGCCGGGGCCGGAGTGGCAGGGACTGGAACCTTTGATGGCATTGGATTTCAACACCTTGTCCTTTCTACACAAGGTGGGAACATCAACTTTGTCGGCAAGGGGGGAAATGGCACGGGCATGGCTGCCGATCCCAATCGAGGCATTGACTTGGCTACTTTTGTCGCTTTATCCACGAACACCGGGTCGATTACCCTCAATGGCACGGGGGGCGATAGTGCCATGACAACGGAAGGGCATGGCCTTGTTGTCTTTTACAATTCAACCATCATTACGCAAACCGGTACGGTCAATCTCACCGGGACAGGCAGCACAGTCTGTACAAATCCCACAGTAGGAGCGAAGTTCTCGAGAAATGTTCAGGTTCGCTCTGAAGGGACTTCGGGAGCTGGCCCTGTGACCATCACTGGCACGGGGGGCACGATGGGTTCTGGCACCAACAACGGGGTCACGGTTGAAAACGAGACCCTGTTTCGAACTAAAAATGCGGTATTCACCGTCAATGGAACGGCCCAGGGAGCCAATGGCTCTTTCTCCAATGATGGCATCCTCATCCAACCTGGTACAGGCACCATTTCTCAATTGCTTGCGCAAGGGACAGGGTCTTTCGTCCTAACCGGAATGGTTGGAAACAGCAACGTGGCCGGGTCAAGCACAGGAATCCACCTCATCGATTCTGCGCAGATAGGCCTGTCTGATGCATCGTCCCTCTCCATGACGGGAACAGGCGCAGGAACAGATCTCTCCAACATTGGCGTCTATTTTGACGGGGTTTCGAACCTGGGCTCCCCCACCATCACCAATGGCACGGGAACGATCACGATCACCGGGACGGGCAGCCAAAACTCCACAATGGATCACAATATCGGCGTCTACTTCCGGGGAACCATCGGCATTGGAGCGACCACAGGGGCAACCACAATCACCGGCACATCTGGGACTGGCTCTGGAGGAGATGATGTGGGAATCTTGGTCGAATCCTCGTTCGGAGGTACCATCGATTTCATCACTTCAGTCAATGGTTCCATTTCCCTCACCGGTACGGCCCACTCCACCGATCCCGCTATTTTAATCGTCGATGCAAATGGCGTCACGACCACCGGCACAGGCAATATTTCTGTCACTACTCTCGGCTCGACCAGTGACGCTCAAATCGGAAGTGGAGACACAGCCAATTCGCCCGCCACAGTCCGAACAACAGGGACTGGAATCATCACCTTCGATATCGCAAGAGATCTGATTCTCGATGCCATCGGTGGACAAAGCGCCTCCATCTCCATGTCGGCCATGACAACTGGCGACATGCTCCTAAAAGCGGGAAGAGACATCGTCTTTACCACCACGGGCGGCGGCGCCATCGTCGAGAATTTAGGAACTGGAAACATCACGCTCGTCGTCGACAACAACTTCCCCTCTCCATTTGGCATCGGCCCCGGCGCCTTTACCTATGGTACAGGAGGACAAATCAATGCCGCCAACATGGCCGCCGAGGTGCGCATCTACACCGCCCGAGCCGTCCAAAATTCGATCAATGCATCAATCAATGGCGAAGTGTTCACTCCCGGAACCAGCGAAGAAGATAAAACCTACTTCCCTGGCGGCACCTATCTGGGTCCCAATTTCACCATCTACTACAAAACAGGCCTCGTTCCTCCATTCGGTCCCACTCCTGATCAAATCGCCAATGCCATTGACCAAGGAGCCGTCGCCTCTGCTGCCCCACTCGCTATGCTCCTTCCCTTCCGCATCACGCCCTACTTTTTCAACACCTTCTTCTACGTGAATGACAAAGAGTACAAACTAAAAATGTTCTGGATCTTCCAACCTCTCTCCTTTGATAACCGAGTGTATTGATGAAGCGCCTATTTCTTATTCTGATCCTCCTATTCAACGCCGCACAAGCAGAAGAAAAGGTTCTTATTCATCACGCCAAAGCACTCGTGCTCACCGCCTCTCCCACCGATCTCCTCCGAGGAGAACAACTGCAGGGCAATTGGACCTTTAAAGCACAAAACATCCTCATCCCCGGTGGTGACAAGGCGCTCGCCGCTCGCCTACTTCCCCTCTACCAAAACAAATCTCTCACCAAAGAGGGGATCGAAAAAATCAAAGGAGAGATCTACCGCTACTTCGTCGAACACCACGCCCCCCTCGTAGCCGTTCAAGTCCCTCCCCAAGAGGTCACTTCAGGCGTCCTCCAACTCGTCATCACCCAAAGCAAACTAGAAAAAGTATCGGTCAAAGGCAATGAATATAGCTCCACCAAACGACTCACCAATTGGATCGAATTAAAACCTGGCGCTCCGATCAACCAATTCACCCTGATCAAAGATCTCACCTTCATCAACCGCAATCCATTTCGTCACGTCGATCTCGTCTATCTACCCGGTGAAAAGAAAGAGACCACTGATATCCTCCTCACCACCGAAGAACGGCGCCCCTATCGCTTCTTTGTCGGCACCGATGACGCAGGCGTTCGCACCACCGATCGCTTCCACTACTTCACTGGACTCAACGTCTGGTGGCCTCTATGGAATACCGAACAGCTCTTCAATTACCAATACACCGCTGGCTACCGTTTCCGCGAACTACAAGCCCACACCGGACAATACCGAATTCTCCTCCCCTGGATGCACGTTGCCACCTTCTACGGCGGAGCCACTTTCGTCAAACCCAAACTCTCTCTTAAACCCTCCAAAGACGATGGTGCCAGCTACCAAGCCTCCTTCCGCTATACCATCCCTCTCAATCCATGGAACGATTGGCGCCACGAATGGGAATGGGGATTTGATTTCAAACGGACCAACAACACGTTCACCTTTAGTGAAATCCTCCTTAACGAAGGCGCTCCAGTCAATCTCACCCAATTCGCTGGCCGTTACGGCATCAGCTACAATGGTGACGCTAGCTACGTGCAAATAGAGGCCGAACTCTTCTGGTCCCCCGGTCACTGGATCTCCGATCAAACCAATCACGACTACAGCGCTCTTCGCCCCGACGCCAAAAATGAATGGGTTTATGCCCGCGGCTCTTTCTCCTATCTACAGCGCCTTCCCAAAAACTTTTCCCTCACTCTCAACCTCCGAGGCCAACTCTCTAGCCAAAATCTCCTCCCCAGCGAACAATTCGGCATCGGCGGCTATGACACCGTCCGTGGTTACGATGAGCGGCAACTCAATAAAGATGGCGCCTTTGTCCTCAATTACGAAGTCCGCACGCCCCCGCTCCGCCTCTGGACCAGACGTGACAACAACCCCTCCGCAAAAGAAGCGCTCCAATTCCTCGTCTTCTTTGACTATGGTCTCGGTTCCAATCACAATCCCATCCCAAATGAGCCCACCTACCAGTACCTCATGAGCACAGGCCCTGGCCTCCGCTACACTTGGGACGCCTACTTCGCCGGCCGCTTCGATTGGGGCTTCAAACTCCACCACAATCCCCTCTTCTCCGGCGGCGACAGCATGTTCCACTTCAGCGCCATCGCCAGTTACTAACCTACTAGCAACCCCCGCCAACTTCCGCCAACTTCCGCCAACCTGCGCCATTTGCGTTGATACCATTTTCAGGAGAAAATATTTTTTTCTTATCCTGTAGGCGCGCTTCGCGCCGTATCTTGCCCCGCGTCAAGCGGGATCCTCACGCTGCGTTTCGCAGCGATCCTGTTATCTTTGTCCTCTCGCTATAGCATGTTCCACTTCAGCGCCATCGCCAGTTATTAGATCGATATGATATTCTAGAAGGCATGACTGAAAGAAAAATTTTTGATATTGCTGTCATCGGATCAGGCCCTGCAGGCTACGTTGCAGCCATCAAAGCGGCGCAATTAGGCAAATCGGTTGCCCTCATTGAAAAAGGGCTCCTCGGTGGCTGTTGCCTCAATGTCGGCTGCATCCCTACCAAAACACTCCTCTCCAATGCAGCGCTCGTCCACCAATTCAAACGCGCCTCCGAATTCGGCATCGAAGCAGGTCCCATCAAGATCCACTACGATCGGATGAAAGAGCGAAAAGATCTCGTGATCAAAAAAATGCGCTCCGGTCTCGAAGGGCTCATCAAAAGCAATAAGATCTCCATCTTCTACGGCTCTGCCTCTTTCCAATCGCCCCACGAACTAAAGATCACCGGTCAAGATAATCTCTTTATCCAAGCCGATAAAATCATCATCGCCACCGGTTCTGTCCCTCTCGACATCAAAGCATTTCCCTGTGATCACGACAAAATCCTCAATTCCACTTCCATCCTCGAACTCATCCATGTGCCCAAAACTCTCGCCATCATTGGCGGCGGCTACATCGGTTGCGAATTTGCCTCTCTCTTCTCAGAACTCGGCTGTAAAGTCACCATCCTCGAAGAGCTCCCCTCCATCCTCACCGCGCAAGGACCTACCGTCTCCCAATTCATGACCAAAGCCCTCACACAACGGGGCATTGAAATCCGCACACAAGTCAAAGTCGAATCGATCAAAAACCAAAAAACACACGTCACTGTCCATCTCGCCGGAGGCCAAACCCTCGATGCTGATTATGCTCTCGTCGCCGTTGGCCGCAAAGTCTACACCGATGGCCTACAACTGGAAAAAGCAGCCCTCCCCCTCACTGAGAAAGGCTTCCTCGCCACCAATGATCAAATGGAAACTGAAGTGCCCGGCATCTATGCCATCGGCGACGTGACAGGCAAATGGATGCTCGCCCACGTCGGCTCTCATCAGGGACTCATCGCCGCCCTCAATGCCGCAGGCCAAGAAGCCTCTATCCACTACGAAGCTGTCCCCGCCGTCGTCTTCACCTCTCCTGAAATCGCCACCGTCGGCTTCACCCTCGAACAAGCTCTCGCCAAAGGCTATACAGCCATCCAAGGCACCTTCCCCTTCTCCGCCCTCGGCAAAGCCCAAGCCTCACTTGAAACCGAAGGCTTTGCGCAAATCATCTCCGACAAAAAAACCTCTCAAATCCTCGGCGCCATCGTCATCGGCCACGAAGCCTCCAACCTCATCGCTGAAATGGCTCTTGCCATCCAAAACGAACTCACGTTAGAGTCAATCATAGAGACGATCCATGCTCACCCCACAATCGCCGAAGCGTGGCATGAAGCAGCGGCCATCGCCAACGAGACGCCGATCAACTTTCCACCAAAGAGAAAATGAGTAAACTCAACGTTCTTCCACCCAATCCTGAAGGCGAAGGGCGCTTCCCCTCTTGGCTTCATCGTCCTCTTCCCGCCGGCGGTCAAATCTTCAAAACAAATCACATCATTGAAAAATACCAACTCAACACCGTCTGCGAAGAAGCCAAATGTCCCAATCGTCTCGAATGCTACACAAAAAAAACAGCCACCTTCCTCGCTCTCGGTAAAGAATGCACTCGCAATTGCGGCTTCTGCGACATCGACTTTAGCAAAACACCCAAAGCGCCCGAAACCGACGAACCCGAACGGATCGCCCTCTCCATCCAAGAACTAGGACTCAAACATGCCGTGATCACGATGGTCGCCCGTGACGATCTACCTGATCAGGGGGCCACCCACATGGCCTCCATCGTCCGCGCCATCCGCGCTCACAACCCTTCCACCACCATTGAACTCCTCATCTCCGATCTCTCTCACAATCTGCAAGCCCTTGACCTCATCCTCGCCGAGAAACCTGAGATCCTCAATCACAACATCGAAACAGTCCGCTCCCTCACTCCCCGTGTCCGCCATAAAGCACAATATGACCGAACTCTCTCCATCCTCCGCCATGCCAAAAACTCCCGCCTTCCCATCTTCGTCAAATCGGGCATCATGATCGGCCTTGGAGAAACCCCCGCCGAAGTCCACGAAACCCTCTCCGATCTCCACCACGTTGGCTGCGACATCATCACCATCGGCCAGTACCTCCAAGCCAATCCCCGTAAACTCCGTGTCAAAGAGTTCATCCCCCCCACCCTCTTCCAGGCCTACGAAAACTACGGCAAACAGCTCGGCGTCCCCTTCATGTACTGCGGCCCCTTCGTCCGCTCTAGCTATAATGCCAACCTCTTCGCCTCCGGCCTCAAACAGGCCATCCAATCTCACTAGTCCCCCTTGCCTAACAATTCAGGGGGTCTTATGGTGCCGATTATCGGGGTCTTCATCCAATGTCGCGCACGGTACAAGTTGCTACTGTCATTTTAGCCGGAGGGCAAGGGACTCGCCTACACCCTCTCACCATCCACCATTCTAAGCCAGCCGTCTCCTATGGAGGACGCTACCGGCTGATCGACATCCCCATTTCCAACTCGATCAATTCTGATTTTCGGCAGATTTTCGTCATCGCCCAGTACCTATCGGGCGAATTGCAGCACCACATTAGCCAAACCTACCAGTTCGACCACTTCAACCCAGGCTCCATCGATGTATTGACCCCGCAAGAAAATGAGAAGGGGGAAAAAGACTTCTTCACCGGCACTGCCGATGCGGTACGGAAAAATCTACCCACAATTCTAAAATCACAGGCCAATTATTTTTTAATCCTAGCGGGTGATCAGCTCTACAACATGAATTTTCAAAGCATGGTGGAATTTGCCCAAGAAAAGAAGGCCGATTTGACCATCGCCTCCATCCCCGTTTTGGAAAAAGAGGCCCACCGGATGGGCGTGTTAAAGATCGATGGAGAGGGTCGAGTACTCGATTTCCTCGAAAAACCAGACGGCGCGCTGAAATCCTTTGAGCTCCCCCCTTCATTTTTTGAGCGCTGGAAAATCGCTCCCGGTAAAAAGCCCTCCTACCTCGGCTCAATGGGGATCTATGTGTTTAAACGGGAGTCGCTCATTGCCCTCCTACGGCAAGATGAACGGAGCGACTTTGGCTTCCACCTCATCGACACATCTGTTAAGAAGGGAAAGACCTACGCCTTCATTTACCACGGCTATTGGGAAGATATCGGCACGGTCGCCTCCTACTACGAGGCCAACCTCATCCTTACGGAAAAAGCCAAAGGGCTCAACACTTACGATGAAGAAAATCCCATCTTCTCTCGCCCCACCAATCTTCCCGGCCCCAAAATCCAACGGACAAAAATCGTCCAATCAATCGTCTGCGAAGGGAGCATCATCGAGGCTGAAGAGATCACTCGCTGTGTCATTGGCCTCCGTTCCCACATCAAACGGGGAACGATTTTGCGCGACACCGTGATGATGGGCAACCACTTCTATTTACCGCCCACTCACAACGATCTGCCGATCGAAAAAGATTTTTGCATCGGCGAACATTGCCTCATTGAAAAGGCGATCATCGATGAGCATGTACGCATTGGCAACCATGTCCAGCTCATCAACGAACAAAAGCTCGACCGATATGATGGCGATGGCATCTTCATCCGCGACGGGATCATCATCGTCACCTCAGGCACCGTCCTGCCTGACCACTTTAAGTTATAGAGCCGAATCGATTACCATGAATACATATGCGTATTTGGGCAATTGCAGATCTCCACTTAAGTTTCGGCGTCAAGAATAAGAGCATGGATTATTTTGGTCCTGAATGGGCAGGCCATGCTGAAAAGATCGAGCAAAATTGGCGAGCCATGATCACGCCCGAGGACCTGGTCCTAATTCCAGGAGACATCTCTTGGGCGATGAAAACAGAAGAAGCAGCTCCTGATCTACAATGGATCCACCAACTGCCTGGCACCAAAGTGCTCCTGAAAGGCAACCACGACTATTGGTGGGGCTCTCTCAGCAGGGTGATGAAAATTCTCCCCCCGTCGATCCACCTCATTCAAAACAATGCGTTCCATTGGAAAGAGGCCACCATTGGCGGAGCCCGTCTTTGGGATACACCCGAATACAGCTTCGGCCAATTCATCGAATTTAAAGAAAACCCGCGTGAGAAGAAAAAGGATGTGGAAGAGGCGGTCCAAGAAGATCTCTCTGAACAGATCTTTGAACGGGAACTGCTTCGACTCGACATGAGCCTCAAGCAGCTCAAACCCGAGGCCAAGATACGGATCGCGATGACCCACTACCCACCCATCAGCTCCGATCTACAACCCTCTCGCGCCTCAAAAATCCTCGAACACCACCGAATCAATATCTGCGTCTTCGGCCATCTGCACAACATCAAGGCTGGTTACTCGCTATTTGGAGAGAAGAATGGGGTTCGCTACGTGTTCACTGCCTGCGACTACACCCGCTTCCTACCTATTTTGCTGACCCCTAACTAGAACCAGGTTTTGGGGCAGTATCGCTCATCAACTTGATGTTTATAAGTTTAATATGCTCACCTGGCTTGGCGTCCTTTTTCAAAATCGCATTTGCAATTCTATCAATTAGTTCCGAGCCAGTTTTAATTGATTTTTTATTTTTGAATATTGTTTTAACAGTATAACCAATCACCTGTTTTGGTTCTGTTCCTTTTGGATAGCGAAACTCGGATGGAAATATACCTAAAGACTCGGTGAGTTTATCTAGGATTTTTTCTACCTCTTCTGCCAATTCAGAGGTGTTGAATTCAAAAAATACGATTGGCATCCCTTTAAAAGTAGTATCATCCAAATATATTTTTTTAAGACCCTCTATCTTCGAATAATCTGATTTTTCGCTCAGCGGTGATGTCATATCTTCTCCAAATTTTATTTAGAAAGGATGATCTCTTCGAGCTTCTTCAGGTCGGGGTCGGCTTTTTTAAAGGGTTGGGGTCGCGATTCTCTCTGTTTTTTGATGCGAAGAATGGATTGTTCGAGTGCATCTTGGTCAAGACGACGATAGTAGTCGGCCGCAAGTTCCATCAGCTCAAAGAGCTCTTCTTCTGTTTGCAGTTGTTGAATCATTTTTTGCATGGCCAGACAAAATAGCTCATGTTCACCAGAAACAGTGAGAAAGCGGAGGGTATCGAATAGGAGTTCTCTCTCTGGGTTTTTATCGAGGAGTTTGGCGGCGAGCCGATTGGCTTCTACAGGATCCGTTGCGGCTCTCGCCTTAAGTAGGTCGAACCAGGAGGGATCTGAGAGATAGGGATAGAAATCATCGATCAGTTCAGAAGCATACAATACGTTATCCTGATCAAGGAGATCGGCGATGTAGTCGTAGAGAAAACTGGAGAGATCGTGGGCGCAGAATTCAGAGACGGAGGTGAACGCCGCTTTGGGTTTCATCCCTGCATCGACGTGCTCTTCTAAGATGTCGATGAGATTAGAGAGCCCATCTTGGATCGACTCATCGCTTTGGAGTTGGCCCGAATCATATTGATCGATCCGATGATCGAGTTCATCGCAAAAGATCGAAAGAGAAGGGCGCTCGGGAAAAAGTCTTCTCCACAGTTCGAACAAGATAAGATAGATCTGATCATTGGTTTTTTCATCGGCCTTCTCTTCGGCAAAGAGATCGACCAGCTGCTCGGGGCCATCGGTCTCTTCAGCAAAACGGGCAAACGATTCCCGATCGAGCTGAATGCCGAATTTCTCGAGCCGTTTCCATAATTTTGGCAGATCAACGGAGCGGAGATCTTCCAGAGCCCAGCCTTCGGCTTTCAAAGAAGCATCTTCTCGCGCATTGAGCCGAAGTAGATTATACATCGCTTTGGTTTGGAGCATGCCCTCTATGCTACACCAGCGCGACCCAGAGGTCAATGCCCCCCTTCTCATTTAGAATCCCGCGTGATAAAATCTCTCCCCATGAAACGGAAACGACCCTTTCTTTTACTGGAAGTGCTCTTTGCCATGACCCTCTTAACGCTTTGCATCGTGCCCCTCATGAGACAGCCCATGCTTCTCAATCGCGCTGAGCTTAAACAGTTTAAGAAAATCGAGTGGGATCGAATCGCCGCCTGGACCTTTACCGAAATCCGGGAGAAATTGATAAAAAATGAGATCGCCTGGTCCCAGATTCCTTCCCTCAAGGAGACGAGCCATTCCTTCCCTCTCCCCGACGTTCCCTATCAGCTCCCCTCTTTAGCCACCCTTTCTGCCAGCCGCAGTTTTACCCTCCGAACATTGAAAGAAAAACAAGATGAAAGGGGGCGCACCCTCCGCCTCGTCGCCGTAAAAATCACAATCGGAGAAAAAGAGCTCAAAAGAGAATTTACCTACCGCATCACTGTCATACAAAATGGGAGTTTGAAAACTATATGACCACGATGGCTAGCCCTTCATGCCTTGATAAGGCTAAAACACTACTTATATTGGCTAATGCAGAAAAAACAAATATTAACGAAGAAGATAAAATTCTATTAGCAGGGGCTCTTTCCGCTTATTCACTTTTAGATAAGCAACTAGATTATGCTGCTAGTAAAATCCCCAATTTTAGAGAATCTTCTATGAATAGAGAAGTTGCTAAATAAATTTATTTTCTGCATGAAGGGGCTCAACGAGGAGCCTCTATGTCGCATGCCGAGCACCACTTCGAACCGCACGTTCCTGCGAGTTCTAATATGCGGGAATTTTCGCTTCGAGCGACTTTGCTGGGGCTCGTGTTCGGTTTATTGTTCGCAGTGGCCAATGCCTATTTGGCCTTGAAGCTGGGCACGACAATTTCAGCTTCGATTCCCGCTGCGATCATGTCGATGGCTTTATTGAAGCTGATGTTTCGCAATTCGACGATTTTGGAAAACAACATCGTGCAAACGATCGCCACCGTGGGAGAAGGGCTGGCGGCTGGAGTGGTGTTTACGATCCCGGCGCTCATCTTGCTCGGTGAACCCCCTTCGATCTCGCGGATTTTCATTGTCTCTGCTACGGGCGGCGTTTTAGGAATTTTGCTCATGATCCCAATGCGCCGTTTTATCATCGTCCAAGAGCATAAAAAATTACCTTTTCCTGAGGGGACCGCCTGCGCCCAAATTTTGAAAGCGGGAGAAGCAAGTCGTCAGAGTGCAATCATGGCCACCTGGGGCGTTTTAGCGGGAGCTGTGTATAAAGTTTGCTCGAACGGAATCTATCTTTGGAAAGAAGTGCAGAATTGGACGGTCGGTTTTTTTGAAAAAGCGACGATTTCCATCGATGCGACTCCTGCCCTGCTCGGCGTCGGATACATCATCGGACCTCGCATCACCAGTTTAATGTTTGCAGGGGGCGTAACAGCCTGGTGGGTGCTGATTCCTTTGATCAAAATTTTTGGCCTGGGCACCATTGGCATCTACCCCGCCTCCATGCCGGTGAGCGAAATGAGTTCTGATGCAATCTGGGATAACTACATCCGCTACATCGGTGCAGGCACACTCGCAACTGGCGGCCTATTGAGTTTAGCGAAAATCTTTCCCCTCCTGTTCAGAACCATTCATGTTGGATTTAAGGAACTCTTCACTGGGTTTTGGAAACGGACCCATCTAATTCGGACGGATCGGGATATTTCAATGGCGTGGTTGATTATAGGGGCGGTCGGCACGATCCTTTTCCTGTGGCTCTATCCAGGAATGCCGATGAATTTTCTAACGATCGTCCTACTGGTTGTATTGAGTTTTATTTTTGTTGCGGTCACCTCATTGACGGTGGGTCTTGTGGGATCGACCTCCAATCCCGTTTCCGGTATGACGATCACAACGCTTTTAGTCACCTGCCTTGTATTTGTTCTCCTCGGGTGGACGGAACGGATCTATTTGATTTCAGCGATCACGATGGGTTGCGTCGCTTGCTGCGCAATCGCTCTGGCTGGAACCACTTCACAAGATTTAAAGGCGGGCTTTTTATTGGGAGCCACTCCCAGAAGCCAACAGATTGCCGAACTGATCGGAGTACTTATTCCATCGCTGGCTCTTGGTTATACGATTTATATTTTAAATCAGGCCTATCAAATTGGATCCACCATTATGCCGGCGCCTCAAGCAACGCTTATGTCAATGGTTGCGAAAGGAGTGATCAGCGGTGATCTCCCCTACGCTCTGGTGGGAGTCGGAATCGTCATCGGCCTGATTCTAGCCATTCTTCAGATCCCTGTTTTATCCTTTGCCCTCGGTCTTTATTTGCCCCTTTCGCTCACCACTGGTACAATGATCGGCGGCCTTGTGAGAGCTTATGTAAATCGGACAAGTTCTTCGGAGCTTGCCCAAGAACAAGGAGTCCTTCTCGCATCGGGCCTAATCGGAGGTGATGCGTGTATCGGAATCTTTCTAGCTCTTCTGACCATTTTGGGCTTCATCCCAGCCGATGCGCCTGGGATCTTCCCCTCGTGGGTGAGCCTGGCTATGTTCCTACTTTTGGGCGCCGGCCTGGGTTATTACACCCTCAAAAAAAGAAAAAATGCCTAATTCTCTTTGAGCTGCTCATTGGCCTGGGACTGGCTGCCACGCTCCTCACCGTGCTCTTTCAATTCCTCATCTCCAATGCCCGTTTCGAGCGCTCGATTGAACGGACGCAGGCAGCCCTTTTTGAACGGCAACGGCTCCAAGAGCGGCTCGAATCGCTTTTTTTCTCCCTTTATCCCCCAGAAATATCGGCCGATGCCCCCTTTTACACCGCCCTATTCCCCAATGAAAAAACAACCAGCCTAATCGCTCTATTCAACGCCGGCATCGATCCCAATCCTTCATTTAGCGGACCCAATACTGCACGCCTATTCCTCAATGAAAAAAAGGAGTTCTGTTTTGCCCAATGGCCTCTTATAAAAGAGGGATGCCGCACCGAAATTCTCGTCCGAGATGTTCGAGCGATGGAATGGGAATTTCTAGGCAACTCATTAGATAAAGACATCCCCGCTACCCGCATCGGCAATGGTTGGGCCTGGATGAAACAGTGGCCCAAAAGCCTCGTGCGGGGAATCCCCTCCATCATCCGATTGAAGATCTGGCGGGGAATTGACAAAAAAAAACAAACGGAGCCCAATGTACAGCTTGCGTTTGTTTTGCCAAATCAAGAACCTGCTGCTATTGTAAAGAATTGATGAACATACTACCTTTTGTCTTCTCTATCCTCCTTGTCCTCTCATTCAGCGCTGCGGCGCTGTTTCAAAAACATTTCAGCTCTCGTAGATCCCACACTGCCTTCCTCGGCCTGCGGCAAGCGGAACTCTCCATCCTACGTCAAAGCGAAGAAAAACAATTCCAAGAACTACCCGGAATACCCATCGAGTTACCCAAAAAGACCAAGCCATCCAACCCCACTCAAAAATCGGATCCTGCCCCCTGGCCCGTCGTCAATCCCGTCTGTTCGCGACTTAATCTCTATCCCCTCATCATCGATGGGCGCACCCTCCACCCCGCCCTCTATGACCTCGCCGCAAATACCTTGCGCCTCTTCTACCATGACCAATTTGGTTCTGAAAAGCGGATGGAATATCGCCTCCTCGACGCCCTCCTCGCAGGGGCGAAAAAAGAGCTCCCCCACATGGGCGCCGACCTTCCTCTCGAAACCATCCCCCTCTCCTCTCCTTCCCTCCAGCTCCTCTACTACAAACTGCTCAAAGGAACCAAACACTCCAACCTATTTTCTGCCCAAGGTTACCCCTCTCTGATCGACTTTTTTAAAATTGAGCAGGCCGTTGGAAAAATCTGCCTCTTCCATGCCCATCCCCACATGCTCACCTCCTTTTTCGGTCTAAAAAGTTCCCCCCATCTCTACCAACTTCTGCACCAAGAAAAATTCAAAGCGGGTATCGAACTCGAGGCCCTTCTTCTCCTTGCCAATGATCCCCACCTCGCATTCACTCAAGCGCCTACTTGGGACCTGCTCGATCTAACTCATACCCGCCACAACAAACTCCCCGAGACTCTCGTCGCCGAAGACGAACCGACGGGCATCCTTCTCCGCCACTCCACCAACTAATCGCCCTCGATAGAAAATTCCGCACGATTTCTTTGAAATCGGCGTCACTGTCAATTTCTATTATGCTTTGGGATTTTTGTAGGGAAGGGAAAGAGTGAAGGTGCTCCCTTTTCCTAATTGCGAGGCTGCGAAGAGGCGGCCACCATGTTTTTCGATGATTGTTTTTACGATCGAGAGGCCAAGACCTGCGCCACCCGATTTGCGCGAGCGAGCTTTATCGACGGTGTAAAATCGATCGAAGATATGGGGCAGATCTGCTTCGGGAATCCCAATGCCTCGATCTTTGATGTCGAGATGGATGTGGTGATCCACCCGATGAATATTCATTTCAATATGGGCAGGCGTTGAAGAATATTTCACCGCATTTTCCAATAGATTCATGATCGCTAGATCCAGTAGATCTGCATCGACAAGGATTGCGGCCCGATTGAGCTCTGTATGAAGCGATATTTCCACGCCAGGAGACGCAGTGAGAAGAAGATGTTTACAATTTTCTGCCAGTTGAATCAGATCGGAAGGACGAAATTTTTCTTCCGTGAAGTTTTCAATATCGGCCAACGTGAGCAAACTTTTCACCAACTTATCAAGCCGCCCGCAAGTTCTGACGATCTTTTCCACAATTCCATCCAGCATCTCCTTCGAAATTTCAGGCAAGTCGGCTAACGTTTCGGCAAATCCCCGAATGATGGTGATCGGCGTGCGCAGTTCATGCGAAGCATTGGCGATGAAATCTTTGCCCATTTGCAGGACTTTGTATTCGGAAGTTTTGTCCTGCAACACTAAGATCGCTCCATGCTGCTGCGCCAATGGAGTCGAGATCAAATCCAAATACATGCGAACCCCATCTTTTTGCATCCACGTTTGCACGGTCGGCTCGGAAGTTTGGAGTACTTGAAGCACCAGCTCGTGCCCTTTACGAGACAATTCGGGATAGCGCGATTTGATATGTAAAAGGGATTTACATAAGATCAGATGATGAGGAACGCCCAACATGCGACACGCCACCCGGTTGGCAAACGTAACAATCCCGCTCGCATCTAGAGCAATCACCCCCTCCCCCAACGATTCCAAAATCCCATCCGTTTCTTTCTTTTGATTGATGAGCCTTTCAATCTGCTTTTGGATCCGTTCGGACAGGGAGTTTAGGGTGAAGGCCAACTTATTAAACTCATTTCCCTGAACGGCTTGCGACAAAACGATGCGAGGCAAGAATTCTTCACGCCCTTCTTGATAAGGCAAAATGGCATCGATGATCTGTTGGATAGGCCGAGTGATCCGGTGGATGATGGCCCAAGTCATAATGCTATAGAGCATCAGGATAAAGACCCCCAAGATGAGAAATCCCACTTCTAAATTGATGGTCAGCTCCAGAATTTCATTGAACGGAAATCCAGTGCGTAAAACATAGATTTGCCCATTCGTAGCGCTAAATGAGAGGGCTACGTAGGCGAAAATTTCTTCGAATTCTTCAGAATAGCTCTCGCTATAGCCGCTGCCGGAGCGGAATGCCTGTTCGATTTCAGGGTGGATCGAAATGTATTCTTCGGAATAGTCGGGCTCCACCACTTTTGGGCTATGGGAATCGTACAGCAAGTTCCCTTTGACATCGATGAGTGTCACCCGTTGGAATAGATATTGTTTCCCTTCTTGAATCAGACCGATCATCGATTGGAGATCAGGCGCTCTCGTCAGTTCAACAATCAATTGTTCTGAACGGTGCTCCAAAGAACGGCGCATGATATTGCCCACCGTTCGCTCTACAAACGGGAAGAGAAGCGCGATAAAAAGGAGAAGCAAGATGAGATCGGAGAGGAGAATTTTTTTACGAAAACTCAGCATAGAGTTTCACAGCCCGTTTGCGTAACGACCACCATATCTTCCCAGCGTACGCCTCCCAGCCCAGGTCGATAGAGCCCTGGCTCCACTGTGAATACCATCCCCACTTTGCACACTGCCTCTCGATCAGGACCGCTATTTTTCAACGACGGAAACTCGTGCGTCTCGAGTCCAATTCCATGGCCCAATCCGTGCGAGAAGAGCTCTTCCATTCCCGTCTCTTTGAATACACTTCGAGCCGCCAAATCAAGCTCACCAAACGTGACGCCCGGTCGCACCATCTGAATCGCCCGCTCCTGTGCTCTCTTGGTCACATGGAGCATTTTTTCTAATTCTGGATCGGCTTTGCCAAAAAAATGGATCCGAGTCAAATCGCCCCGATAGGAATCGACAATCGCTCCCACATCGATCAAAACGATCTGATTTTTTTTCAACTTCGTCTTGCCCGCTCGATGGTGCGGATAAGCGCTATTTTCTCCAAATGCGATGATTGCATCGAAAGAAAAGCCGCTCGCCCCCCGTTTTCTCACATAACATTCGAATTCACAGGCCAATTCCTCTTCCGACACTCCCTCTTTCAACAACTGGGCAACATGCCGATAGCCTTCGAAGGTGAGCATTTCTGCCTTTTTCAACGCAGCCAGCTCAACTGGATCTTTCACCGCTCGAAGCTCTTTCAACAACTTGGGTCGCCCTGCCAAAGCAATCTCTCCAGCCGCTTCACTCCAAGACAAATACAGGTCGACACTCGTCGCCGCGCTATCGAATGTCACCTCCTTCGTTCTCATCTCCTTGAGATAACGCCAAGGGGCATCTCCCTCTAAAAGCTGCACTGCGCAAGAGGTTTTTTCTTTGGCTTCCGCGATGTAGCGCCCATCGACAAAAAGGGTCGCCTCCCTCTTACCCACCACCAGCACACCGCGTGAAACTTTGAGCCCCGTCAGATAAAACAGATCGGTCACCTGATCAATGATCGCCGCATCGGTTGTGAGCTGTTCTTGAAATCTGGCTAGTCGCTTTTTCATTCAAACAGCTCCGCAAGTTGCTCTTCTGTCACAGAGACCCAAATTTTTTTACCCAATGGATCAAATGGCCGATCGCCAACCAGTTTCCAAATCAGTGACGCCTCTTCAAGCGAATAACGACGTCCAGAGGCTCTGCACGTCCTTGTGATCGACGCCGCAAGCCGCCTTTGACTCCTCTCGGCGCTAAAAAATCGGATGAAATCGCTCACGTGAGACGTTTGCATCCCTGCCGGAAGCGCATCGATGGCTAGCGTCCACTTGCCCAATGCCCTCGCCTCAATCCCCACTTGGGAAAGGATTTCCGCTGTCTCTTCCGCCGACTCAGAAGGGGCCAATGCTACTTCCAACGGCCACATCAGAGCCTGCTTGGCCAATACCGATTTTTCCATTTCATCAAATAAAATCCGTGCCTCAGCGCCTCTCAAATCGACCCATTTCCAAGGATTGTCCTCAACCAATAAAAAATCGCCCAACACAGCCAGCGGGCTTCCCTTCGTTTCGATCGGCAAGGCAATCGGCACATGCACCAGTTCTTCTTGAATCACAAATGGCATGGCACTCGAAGCCGGTTTAAAATCCCACGGCAGCGGCGCAATTTGTGGCTCTTGTTTCGCAAACGCGCTCGTCACCGCCCTTGTAATCAAATGATAAACTTTCCCTTCTTCCCGAAACCGAACCTCTTTTTTTTGCGGATGGACATTCACATCCACCTCACCAGATGGAATCGTTAAAAATAATAAAAATGTCGGGTAGACTGATTCTTCAATCCTAGTGCCATATCCATCTTTCACTGCCCGCGCGATCATCGGTGATGAGATCGGTCGCCGATTCACGAATACAATTTGGCCACTCCGATTCGCTTTGGCTTCCTCTGGCAAACCCAAGAGCCCTTCCGCCACCATCCCATCCAACTCAGCCCGCACATGGAAAGAAAAAGGGCCCAAAATTTCTTCCGCCCTCTTTTTCCAATCGCTCTTTTGACACCCAAATGTTTTTTTTCCGTTAGAAAAAAGTTCGAATCGAACCGCTGGATTGGCTAACGCCAATGATTGCACCGTCTTCAACACAGCCGCAGCACACGCAGAGGGAGACTTTTGAAACTTCAATCGAGCGGGAATTTTGGAAAAAAGGGATCGGATTTCAATCGTCGTACCGCGGTTTCTGGCGCATGTATCCGCCTTACCGTCAGCGATTTGCGTACAAATTTTTCCATCGCTCGTTTTCATCTCAAGAGAGGCCACCGCCGCAATCGAGGCTAGCGCTTCTCCCCGAAACCCCATCGTCGCCAACTGCTTCAAATCATCTGCCGACCGAATTTTCGATGTGGCATGGCGGCGCAAACAAAGCATGGCATCTTCCCTTCCCATCCCCGATCCATCGTCCTCAATGCGGATGAGCTGCAACCCGCCCCTTTCGATCTCAATCCGGATCTCGCTCGCTCCCGCATCCAATGCATTATCCAACAACTCTTTCACAGCAGACGCAGGGTTTTCCAACACCTCGCCGGCTGCGATTTGATCAATCACCAGATCTGGAAGGACTTGTATCAAAGACATGAGATCGAGTGTAGCAGAAATGGGCTGTTGGAGTATACTCCCTCGCATGCGCATACGATGGATTTTGCTTTTTCTTTTTTCATCCCTCCAAGCGGCGTATGTAGGCAACCCTGCAACGCCCGGAATTATGAACACCGGTTTTTTCTCCCATAACTATTCGTTCTTCAAATTCACCACCGGTTATCTCGCCGATTACACCTCCAACAAGCGCTATGTGGCGATCAAGCAAAGTGGAGAATTCGATCCCGACGCAGCTTTCCGAAAATTTGGCGTCCACTCCCAAATGGCCACCGCTTCACTCATCCTTCTCGAACGAATTGAATTTTTTGGCGCTGCCGGCGGCACAAAAGAACACGCCAAGTGGCACAAAACACCCACCATGAGCGATGTGGCAGAGCTTCTCCTCGACTTCCACAGTGCCCACAGTTTTTCTTGGAGTGCTGGAACCAAAGTGATCCTCCTCCAATGGGGACAAACCTACTTCAGCACCGACTTTACCTATTTCCAAGTTCCCTCCTCCCACAAATCATTTTTCAAATTCCTCAATCGACTCAACATCCCTCTTGAAACAGACAAACAAGCCTTTTCCATTGACGAATGGCAAGTGAGCGCCGGCCTCTCGTCTCGATTTTTCTTCCTCACTCCTTATGGAGGCATCACCTATCTCAATTCCAAACTCAATGTCAACAGTGGCCCCGGAATTCCTCCCCTCTACTACAAAAACGAAGAAAAAATCGGCTATTTCTACGGACTCACTCTTTCGATCACCGGCCGCTTCCACCTCAACTTCGAACGGCGTATCCGCGACGAATTTGCCTATTCCTTTGCAACAATAGCCGTTTTTTAAGGGAACACTCATGGAAGAACATCCACAAGCAAGAAAGATTGTCGACACTCTCTCTAAAGCAGGATTCCTCGCCTACTATGCAGGTGGCTGGGTGCGCGACTATCTCCTCCAACACCCCTCCGATGACATCGACATCGCCACCAACGCCCCTCCCGAAACCATCCAGGCCCTCTTTCCCAAAACCGTTCCCATCGGCATTGCCTTCGGCATCGTCCTCGTCGTCATCGATGGCCACCCCTTCGAAGTCGCCACTTTCCGACAAGACCTCGACTACAAAGATGGACGCCGCCCCTCCCGCATTAAATTCACTACCGCTGAAGAAGACGCCAAGCGGCGCGATTTCACCATCAACGGCATGTTCTACGATCCGATCAAGCAAACTGTCCTCGACTATGTCGGTGGTCGGGAAGACCTCGATGCAAAAATCATCCGCGCCATCGGCAATCCCCATCAACGGATCAAAGAAGACCGGCTCCGGATGATCCGCGCCATCCGCCTCGCTTGCCGCTTCCACTTCCACATCGATCCCGCTACAGAAAAAGCCATTCGTGCCCACGCCGCCGAACTCTTCCCCGCCGTCGCTATCGAACGAATCGTGCAAGAACTAGAAAAAGGGCGCGTCTTCGGCAAACTCCGCCCCATGCTCATCCAACTCCACGACTTCCACCTCCTCGCCTCCATCTTCCCCCGCCTCACATCGGTTCCGCTCGCCGAAATCGAACACCGACTCGAACCCACCAAACAATTCCCCGCCGACGCCTCCCTCATCGCCTTCCTCCTCGAACTCTTCCCTCACGCCACCCTCTCTGAACAACTCGAACTGGCCCAATACCTCAAGCTCCCCAATCTCGATCACCAATTCGCGACCTTCCTCTCCCATGCCAAACAACTCGTCCACCATTCCACTGAACTCGCCACCTGGGCCCACTTCTACGCCAACCCCTTTTCCATCCCCTCTCTCCAAATCATCGCCGCCCCTCTCTCCGAATCCTCTCGTCTCCGTTTCTTCCAAGAACACGATGAGAGAATTGCCCTCCTCCGCTCCTCCATCGAACGGATCCAACAACACGATCCACTCGTCAAATCATCCGACCTCGCCGCCCTCGGCATCCCTCCGAGCAAAGAAATGGGAATTCTCCTCAAAGAAGCAGAGCGAATTGCCATCAACGAACAACTTCACGACAAGGCCTCGGTCCTCGCCCAGCTCCGTCAACACTCCGCCTGGCCAGCTAAATAATTTTACCACCGAGCACACCGAGAGCACCGAGAAAAAATGGGGACAAAGAAAATCCCCATTAAAAGCCGCTTGAGCGATTTTTTAATGGGGACGTAGAATTATTCTTGAGCTGCTTGTGCAGCATTGCGGGAAGATGCTTTTCCGCTCTTACGGCGGCGTCGGCGGTGTTTTCTCACTGCTTTCTTCGCTTTTCTGCGGTGAGTTGATTTTTTCGCCGCTTTTCTTTTTCGTCTGCGTACCATAGTTTCCTCCTTGTGTACACACAAACCCACACTTGCACGATTTCCAATTTATTGCGCAAGACCTATCTTAAACTTCCATTTCTTTTGACAAGCGCAAGAGCGTGAGATCGTCTTTTTGGGGATGGTTTTGGGAGAAGAGTTCGATCTCTTCTAGAATGGAATCTAGAGAAGAACCGAACCGCGAACGGAGGAAAGAATCTTTTAGTCGACGGAGGCCATAAAGCTCATTATCGGCATGGTGCGCTTCGGTCACTCCGTCCGAATAAAGAAGGAGCTCATCGCCCGGTTCCAGTTGAATTGAGTGAGTTTTCAGCGACTCATATTTCATCAGGCCGAGGGCTGGATGGCCCGTGGACAGTTCCCGAATTTCCCGGTGCCGTTTGAGAAGAGCCGGTGGATGACCGAGGTTGAGGTAGTGGAGTGTATTTTTGTCTAAAATAGCGATCCACACCGTTGCAAACATCCCACTTTCTTGCGCGTCGTGCAAGAATAGTTCATTCGCTTTTTCAACAAGGAGGGATAGATCATGTGTGGTGGAAGCCAAGGCACGGATCGAACTACGCAGGCCAAGAGAAAATAGGCAGGCGGGAATTCCTTTGCCTGCGATATCGGCAACGAGTAAAAGCATCCGCCCAGATGGAAGGGGAAACACATCGTAAAAATCGCCACTCACCTCTTTCGCAGGTAGGTAGCCAGCAGCTAATTTTAGATGATGGATTTGGGGAATCACTTTAGGCAATAGGTTTGCTTGCATATCGTGGCCTAGCTTGAGCTCTTGTGCAAGCTTTTCTCGATGGATCCGCTCTTTTTCCGCCTCTTGCTGGTGCATGAGAAGACGATCTAATGCGCTGTTGAATTCTAAACCAATTGCGTTGATCTCAAATCCCCACATTTGCGGCGTATAGCGCGCATGAGCGCCCCCTTCTGCGACTCGTTCCATCGTCCCTCGAAGGGCATTGAGAGGCCGATTGATTTTTCGAGTGAGCCAATAGACCAGCCCACCACCTAAAAATAGAATGAGCGCAAGGAATGTTCCCACCCGATAGAGGATGTAAGAAAGTTTTAATTCGGCTACTCGTTCGGACGAAGTGCCGACGGAGAAGGTGAGCCCTTCATCGATCGAAAAATGTTCAACCCACTCATCTTGTTCCTCAAGCCATAGCATGAAGGTGGCGTCCATTGGGAAAGGGGGATCTTTCACTTCCAATAACTCCGAGAGCGGATGGGCAATCACGTGGGTCTCTCCTCCCGCGATCACCTTGCCTGCAAGCAGCGCCTCTCTTCGTTTACTCACGAGAACAAAGTGGCCTTTGACTCCATCTGGCGTCATGATCCGTTCAATCTTGAACACCTTAGCCAGCGCTGGCGTCTCCGCATCGATCAGCTTCCAGTCCATCTGAATCTGCTGCTGGATCGAACTGGCCATGTTCGCACCGATGGATTTCATGGCAGAGCGCACATCTTGTTCCTCCAAGAGGATCTCCCGACGATAGAGGAGAAAGGTGTGGATAAAGAGAGGTATGACCAATAGGGCTAGGCAGACAAGAACTACCCGTCTGGCCAGGCTTCCTGAGAAGGTGATCTTTTTATTTGCTTTCGGCATACTAGTCGCATGCTACCAAAAGAGATTTCGAGTTTACAACATCCCTTAGTAAAAGATTTAACTTTTCTCCGTTCCGACCGGGCCGAAAGGGCCCGAAAAAAACAGGTCGTTCTCATAGGAGAAAAGATGATCCACGAGCTGGCCCTAAAAACCCCTCTAGAAATATTAATTACAACCGCCCCCGCACCCAACCTGAAAGCCAAAGAAAAGTTCCTCGCCACCGAACCGATCCTCCAAAAGATCAGCGGGCTCCCCTCCACCGATGGCTTTATTGCAGTCGCTCAACTGCCTGAGCCCCAAGAGGTTACAGCCGTATCCCATCTCCTCATTCTCGATCGGATCTCCGATCCCGGCAATCTCGGCACCCTTCTCCGCACAGCTCTTGCCCTCGGATGGGGCGGCGTCCTCTTTACCCCCGGCACCGTCGACCCTTTCAACGATAAAGCCCTTCGCGCCTCAAAAGGGGCCCTCTTTTCCCTTCCCTACGGCTATATGGACCAACCTCCCCCCAACCGGCGCCTCTACCTCGCGGATATGGAGGGTAAGCCTCTGCATAAAACAAAAATTGAAACGCCCCTCGCCCTCATTTTAAGCCATGAAGCCACTGGTTCTGCCCCTTGGGCTGAAAAATGCGCTGAGAAAATTTCGATCCCCATGCACAATGGGGTCGAATCGCTCAACGTAGCCGCTTCCGGAGCGATATTTCTCTACGAGATGAAACAACCATGAGCAAAGACCGGTTCGATTACGAAGAAGATTTTCATAGCCAAGACCGGAAACAATTTCGTAAACAGCGCAAACATTTGCAAGAGACCGATCGCTCCAAATTTAAAAAGACCGATCAGGCGCATGAAAAAAAAGAGGCGGTTGATCTCCACCTACCAAAAGGTCACGTGATCAAAATCTCCGGTGAAGGGATCGTCGTCGAACTCAATAACGTTCGCACCCTTTGCACTCTGAAAGGTCTTTTGAAAAAAGAAAAACTCCACGCAAAAAATCTCGTCGTCGTCGGCGATTACGTCCGGTTCGATCCGCAAGAAAAAGTCATTTCTCAAATCGAAGAGCGAACCTCGATGCTCGCACGCGCCGATGTGAGTGGAAAAAAAGAACAGCTCATCGCAGCCAATGTGGAACAGGCCATCATCGTCGTCTCAGTGGTGGAACCTGCTCTCAAACCCTCGCTCGTCGACCGCTATCTCATCGCCTCGGCCAAGGGAAATATCCACCCAATCATTGCGATCAACAAAATCGATTTGCTGACCAGCAGCGAAAGTGAACAAGAACGGTACACAGAATTTCTCGCCGCGTATGAACCTCTTGGATTTCCCATCCTCACCCTCAGCTCGAAAACGGGCGCTGGTATTGAAGCGCTCCGCTCCCTGATGAAAGACAAAACCTCTGTCCTCATAGGCCAATCAGGCGTAGGAAAATCATCCCTTCTCAACGTGGCCTTCAATCTTTCGCTCAAAACGGGCGAGCTCGCCCAAAAAACATTCAAAGGGACCCACACCACCACCACTTCGGAACTCCTTCCCCTTCCCCACGGCGGCTACTGCGTCGACACTCCTGGCATCCGCAGCTTCGGCGTCTGGAACCTCACCCGCGCAGAAGTCGTCGCCCACTTCCACGATCTAGCTTCCCTTGGTAAACAGTGTCATTACCCCGACTGCTCCCATATCACAGAACCCCATTGCGCTGTTCTCCAAGCACTTAAAGAAGGGAACCTCCCACTCATGCGTTACGAATCATATTGCACCCTATTCGAAGAATCGCTGGGCGGCCATGACAATCGGACAAAACGGCTTTTGGAGAACGATGATGGATAAAATTGCAAAGTGCCACGCCCTGGAAATCCTCGATTCGAGAGGCAACCCCACTCTCGAGGTCACCGTTCACACCGATTCTGGCCACATGGGCAAAGCCGCCGTCCCCTCCGGCGCCTCGACTGGCGAGCACGAAGCCATGGAACTACGCGACCACGATCCTCGCCGCTACGGAGGCAAAGGAGTATGTAAAGCGGTTTTACACGTCAACAATGAGATCAATCAAGCCCTTCTCGGCACCTCCATCTTCCTGCAAGAAGAGATCGATCAAACTCTCATCACTCTCGATGGCACCCCCAACAAATCGCGCCTCGGTGCGAACGCCATCCTCAGCGTCTCACTCGCTGCTGCCAAAGCAGCAGCCGCCTCCAAACACCAACCCCTCTACCGTTATCTCGGCGGTCCCGAGGCCCGCCTTCTTCCGTGTCCCATGATGAATATCCTCAATGGCGGCATGCACGCAGACAATGGCCTTGCCTTCCAAGAATTCATGATCCGTCCCATTGGCGCGCACCACTTCCGCGATGCCGTCCGGATCGGCGCCGAAGTATTTCATACCCTCAAATCAATCCTCAAAAAACAAAAACTCTCCACCTCCGTCGGCGATGAAGGAGGCTTTGCCCCAGCCCTCTCTTCCAATGAAGCAGCTCTTGATCTCATTGTCCAAGCCATCGAACGGGCGGGCTATCAACCGGGCCGCGATCTCACCATCGCTCTCGACCCCGCTGCCTCCGAATTCTTCAAAGATGGCTTCTATCTCAACCGGACACCGCGTCAACAAATCGACTACCTGAAACAACTCGTCAGCCGCTATCCCATCGACTCCATTGAAGATGGCCTCGATCAAAACGATTGGGAATCGTGGCAACTCCTCACCAAAGAACTCGGCTCGATCCAACTCGTCGGTGATGATCTCTTCGTCACCAACACGCTTTTCCTCCGGCGGGGCATCGACCGTAACATCGCCAACGCCATCCTCATTAAACCCAATCAGATTGGCACACTCACAGAAACCGTTGCCGCCATCCGCCTGGCCAAAGCCAACAACTACCGCACCATCATTTCCCACCGCAGTGGCGAAACCGAAGACACCACCATCGCCGACCTCGCCGTCGCCTACTCCTGCGGCCAAATCAAAACTGGCTCTCTCTGCCGTTCCGACCGAATCGCCAAATACAATCGTCTCCTAGAAATTGAAGATGAACTCAGTGGCCACGCGCTTTTCCATCCACTCGTAAAATAGAGATCGGCTCTTCCACTTGGACAAGCGAAGGCAATATCTGATTCAATCCCTTCGGCGTCCACATTGGAGCCCCCACATCATCGCTTAAGTAGGGACCAAAGAGTCTCCATTCCCACCACTCAAATGCCTCAGCCATGGCCCGTCCATACTCTATTCGAGCTCCTGGAATATCTACATTGAGGTCATAGGTCAACATATTCCCAGAAAATATGAGCAATGCTTGAAATGCAGATGGCGTAAAAGGCGCCCGTAAAATATCGGGCGGTGTTCCGGGGCCTGTAAACGTGGGCGCTGGATTGACGATGGGAGTGGCAAAGGTAGCTAAGAGATTTGTATTTTCATCGGTATACAATTTTCCAAATGAATCATAAATGAGGCCCGGCCCATGCAAAAATATTTGGTTTGACCCACTGTTGATCGTAATCGCATTGGTTGCAACCAGATCCCCAAAATGGGCCGCCCCTGTAATGGCAAACGTGATATTTCCAAACACAGTCAATGTTTCATAATCTCCAATCGTCAAAGAGTTGGCCGTGATGGAAAGATCCCCTCCGGAGGGGTTGCCTGTAAGAGTTGCCACGCTCAACAGTTGCGTCCGCCCAAGGCTCGATAACATGATTGATCCGGATGCATGGAGATTCCCATTCATCACTACAATTCCCTGCGGCATCAAATCGCCGGCTGACAGTTGATTGGGAATTTCTCCAGCCGATGGCTGCAGAGCGATGTTTCCGCCTGTACTTGTAATGCCCGCCACGGTCACAGAGCTGCCCGAGGAAGTAATAGAGGTGTTTAGGCCCGTTTGTAATCAGATCGCCAAAGATGCTATTGCCCACGCTGGTTGCATTTAAACTATGCACAGTGACCGCTCCATCCACTGTAATTGTTCCATTCGTTGCAGATAAAATTAGATCGAACGCCGCTCCTGAAATTGTGCTCTGGAATTCCATGCCGCTGCCATCATCAGTAAATGTTGTATCGGCATGGATGACGACAGGATCAGTAAAGAGCAAACTACTTCCCGTCGCATGAACATTGGCAAAGACTTCAATCGAACTGCCCGATGCGGTCAAGGAGAGCAGAGGGGTTCCGTTCCCTACAGCACCGTGCAGAGATACCGTTCCCAATCCGCCGTTCAAAGTCAATGCTTGCGCCCCATTAATTGTGCTGCCAAAAGAGATCGCCCCACCAGCTGTACTCGTATTGATGATGCTTGTGCCAGCCAATGTTGTGGGCACTGCGTTCGTAATGGTAAACGAATTGGCGGTGATGTTATTGGCGATACTTACGCTGCTGGTTCCAGC
>Ga0334722_10001312_pt1 | contig 31735 bp, 22 predicted proteins | sample C3_bottom_MG_FD_207210 | JGI IMG/M metagenome (GOLD analysis project Ga0334722, IMG submission 207210) | Sediment microbial communities from Yellowstone Lake, YNP, Wyoming, USA - C3_bottom | ecosystem: Environmental > Aquatic > Freshwater > Lake > Sediment | place: USA: Wyoming | collected... | reverse complement strand
AAGAGGGGCAAGGGGAATGGTGTTCATACGAAAGATCCTACAAAAAGTAAACTAGCGAGGTTCTAAGAGTAGCATACAAGGGGGGTAAGTCATGAAAAACTGGAAAAAAGCGTTGATCTTCGGTTTTCTGCTCGTGTTTGTCCTCTCCTCTTTCCTAATGGGCTGCGCCAAAAAGGAAGAGGCCAAGCCGGCTCCGGCTCCTGCACCAGCGCCGGAGAAGCCCAAGCCCCTGAAAGTGGGTTTGGTTTTTGACGTCGGCGGACGCGGCGATCTCTCCTTCAACGATGCCGCTTACGCCGGTCTGGAACAGGCCAAGAAGGAGTTCGGCGATAAGATTGAGATTAAATACTTAGAGCCCTCGGCCGGTGGGGAAAACCGCGAGCAACTCCTCCGACTTTTGGCTGAGGACAAGTATGACCTCATCTTTGGCGTCGGCTTCATGTTTACCGACCACGTGGCCAAAGTCTCCAAAGAGTTCCCCAATACCAAGTTCGGGCTCATCGACGGTTTTATCGATGGGCTTAACGATTCGTCCAACGTTTCCTGCCTCCTCTTCAAGGAAAATGAGGGTTCCTTCCTGGTGGGTGCCGCCGCTGGTCTGAAGACCAAGACCAACACCATCGGTTTTGTCGGCGGGATGAAGATCCCTCTCATCGAGAAGTTTGAGGCCGGTTACATCGCTGGCGCCAAGTACGTCAACCCCAAGGTCAATGTGATCTCTGACTACATCGGGACCACCGGCGAAGCCTTCAAGGATCCGGTCAAGGGTAAGGAGCTGGCTCTGAAGCAAATCAAGGCCGGTGCCGACATCGTTTACCACGCCTCCGGTGCTTCCGGTATCGGCGTCATCGAAGCGGCGGCTTCCCAGAAGAAGCTGGCCATCGGCGTGGACTCCGACCAGTCCCTGACGGCCAAAGCCGAGCAGCGGCCCTACATCCTGACCAGTATGCTGAAGCGGGTCGATGTGGCCGTTTATGAGACCATCAAGGCGACCCTGAACAAGCAGTTCAAAGGCGGCTACCGGGTCTTCGGTGTGGCCGAAAACGGTGTGGGCTATGCCTCCAACCAGTACAACGAGGCCATGCTCAAGGACATCAAGGACAAGCTGGAGGATCTGAAGAAGAAGATCATCAGTGGCGAAATCAAGGTCCCGGCCGACAAGAAGGAACTGGCTGAATTTGAAAAGAACCTGCCCAAGAAATAATTCAAACTGGGTGAAAACGGTGGGGCCCTTTCACCCCACCGTTTTCACCCTAACCATGAGAGGATGTTATTTGGTATGGAGAATACCGGGACGGAAACTGTCATTCAGTTGAAAGGCATCACCAAGCGTTTCCCGGGATTAGTGGCCAACGATAACATTTCTTTGGAAATTGCCCGCGGCGAAATTCACGCCATCGTCGGGGAAAACGGGGCGGGCAAGAGCACCCTGATGAAGATCCTGACTGGTCTTTATCAACCCGACGCGGGGGAGATTTACCTCAACGGGAATCGGGTGGCCATTAACGATCCGCGGAAGGCCATCGCGCTGGGCATTGGGATGGTGCACCAGCACTTCATGCTCATCCCCCGTTTCACAGTCCTGGAAAACATCATTCTGGGGTCGGAGCCCGCCCGGGGCGGCGTGATCAAAGAAGAAGAGGCCCGCCGGCTGGTGGAAGACCTTTGCCGGCGCTACGATTTCAAATTGGAACCAGGGGCGGCGGTCAGCGACCTTTCCGTGGGGCAGCAGCAGCGGGTGGAGATCCTCAAGGTCCTTTACCGGGGCGCCCAGATCTTGATCCTGGACGAACCGACGGCGGTTTTGGCTCCCCAGGAGGTCAAGGAGCTTTTCGTCAATTTGCGCAACTTGAAGGCGCAGGGGAAGACCATCATCTTCATTAGTCACAAGCTCGACGAAGTTTTAGAAATCGCCGACCGGATTTCGGTCCTGCGGCGTGGCCGGCTGGTGGGCACCGTGGCGGCCCACTCCACCGACAAGCGCCAGCTTTCGGAGATGATGGTGGGGCGGCCGGTCTTTTTGAAGATGGAGAAAGAACAAGCCACGACTGGTCAGGAGCGGTTACGGGTCGTTGATCTCACGGTTTTGGGTAGTTTGGGCCGTCCGGCGGTACGCCGAGTTAGTTTTCGCGTTCTGGCGGGTGAAATTTACGGTATCGCCGGCATCGAAGGGAATGGCCAGAGCGAACTCATCGAAGCCATTGTCGGCTTAAGGAAGATCAGCGCCGGCCAGGTTTTCATCCAGGGACAGTTGATCAATGAGAAGTCCGTCCGGGAAATTCGTGACCTGGGCGTTGGATATATTCCGGAGGACCGGCACCACCGGGGTTTGGTTCTCCCGATGACGGTTTGGGAAAATGCCGTTTTGGGGTTACACCGGTTGGCCGATTTTTCCCGGCCTAGTCGCCTCCTGTTCAGGAACATCTTCGCGCATACAGAACGGCTGGTGCGGGAATTCGATATCCGTCTTAGTTCCGTCGATTTACCCGTGCGCAACCTGTCGGGGGGCAACCAGCAAAAGGTGATCCTGGCCCGGGAGATGAGCCGGAATCCTGGCCTCATTGTTGCTTCACAACCAACGCGTGGCCTGGACATTGGGGCCACGGAATTTGTGCACAAGCAGCTCATCAAAGCCCGCGACGAGGGGAGGGCGGTCCTGGTGGTGTCGGCCGATTTGGAAGAAGTCCTCTCCTTGAGCGACCGCGTCGGGGTCATCTATAATGGAGAGCTGGTGGCCGAGTTCCGGCCGGAGGAAGTCACTCCTGAAGAAATCGGGCATTACATGCTGGGAACAAAGACCAGGACCCAGGAGGAGGTGGGGGCATGAAGCGGCGGACCAAGTATCTTTTGCTGGAAATAGCTTCCCCCTTCCTGGCCATCCTTTTTGCCGTCCTGGTGGGGGCCGTCGTCATCCTCATGATCAAAAAGAACCCGGTGGAGGTTTACCGGACCATGTTCCTCTTCAGCTTCCGCCGGGTGGACAGCGTGGCCATCATCCTTTTTGGGGCAACGCCGCTCATCTTCTCCGGCCTGGCTGTAGCCCTCGGTTTTAAAGCTGGCCTTTTCAACATTGGGATCGAGGGGCAATATCTCATTGGGACTTTTCTTGCCGCTTTGGTTGGCTTTGCGGCCAAGGGCTTGCCGGCCTTCATCCACCTGCCGTTGGTCATCCTGATGGGCATGCTGGGCGGGCTCCTTTGGGCCTGGCTACCCATCTATCTCAAGGTGCGGCGCGGGGTGCATGAGGTCATCAGCACCATCATGCTCAACTATATTTCCTATTCATTGATCCATTATCTCATCGCCGACGTCTTTATGGATAAGCAGCAGGGGTTGGCCCCCGGGGTGGGTAATCCCCTCATTCGCCTGCCCAAGATCGCCCCCACGGCTTTAATGCCCAAGATGCACGGCTTTCTCTCCTATTTTGGTATCGATCTGCCAGACCACGTCTATCTCAACTGGTTCTTCCCGCTGGCTTTGCTCCTGGCCGTCGGCTATTATTTCCTCGTCTGGCGTACCCCCTTCGGGTATGAATTGCGGGCCGTGGGTCAGAACCCGGCCGGCGCGGAAGCGGCCGGGATCAAACCGGGGGCGGTTTTTTACAAGGCCTTTTTACTCAGTGGGGCCATCGCCGGCCTCGTCGGCTTGAGCGACCTGCTCTCCTACTTTGGCTATATGGATCTGGATTTTCCCCGGGGTTACGGTTTCAATGGCATTGCCGTCGCCCTGATGGGTAAAAACGGCCCGCTGGGCATTGTTTTGGCTGCCCTGCTCTTTGGCTTTCTTAACCGCGGGGCGGAGGGCGTGCAGGCCTTTGTTGGAGTTCCCATGGACACCATCGTCATCTTGCAGGGGGTCATGATTTTAAGCATCGTCGTCTTCTCGGAGGTCATGGGCCGCTTCATCCGGCGCCAGGAGAAAAAGGAAGTGGCTCAAGCTTAATTCTTACGCTCGCTCCTTTACCGGGCTCTTTACCGAGGCCGGAGCGCGGGTTGGACGGCGCCGTCCAGACGCGGTGGCCCTGCGCCCAAGCAGATTGAGCGGGGATTTCTAGCCCAGTGGCCCAGTCCGGCAGAGATACTGAAGGCCAACGCCCACAAAGGGCCATGGCAGTTTGCCAACGATTAGTACGGGACTACGTTTTTGACGCCGGGGAGGAAAGTTATGATCGTCAGTGAACTTTTGGCATCAGCCATTCGGATGAGCATACCGATCCTGTTGGCGGCCCTGGGGGCGGTCTATTCCGAACGCAGCGGCGTGGTCAACATCGGTTTGGAAGGCATGATGATCACCGGGTCCTTTTGGGGGGCGGTAGGTTCGTATTATTACGGCCCCCTGGCCGGGATGATCCTGGCCATTGCCGCGGCGACTTTTGTCGCCCTGATCCACGCCGTTGTCTCGGTGACCTTCCGGGTGGACCAAATCGTGAGTGGTGTGGCCTTGAACATCCTGGCCTACGGCGGCGCCCGTTTTGCCAGCATCGCCCTTTTTCAGAAGGCTACCATGAGTCCGCACGTCAATAGTTTTACGCCCTGGAATATCCCGCTTTTGGATCGGATTGCTCTTTTGAAACCCCTGGTTACCAACCTTTCGCCCATCATCATTCTGGCCTTCCTGCTGGTGCCCTTTTCCCAATGGGTCATCCAGCGAACGGTCTTTGGTTTGCGCTTGCGCTCAGTGGGGGAGAATCCCCTGGCGGCAGACACCTTGGGGATCAAGGTTTACCCGCTGCGTTATAGCGGCGTCCTCATCAGTGGCGTCCTGGCCGGTTTAGCCGGAGCCTATCTGGCCGTGGAGCATACGGGGATGTACGTGGAAGGGATGACCCAGGGCAAGGGCTACATCGCCCTGGCCGCCATGATCTTCGGGAACTGGTCGCCGGTCGGGGCCATGTGGGCCTCCTTGCTCTTCGGTTTTGCCGAATCCTTGAGCTTCCGCGTCGTGGAAGGCGGGGTTATCCCTTATCAGTTCATTAAGATGATCCCCTATGTTCTCACCCTGGTCGTCCTGGCCGGGGTCCTGCGCCGGGCCATCGCGCCGGCCGCGGATGGGATTCCTTACGAGCGCGGCGGGGAATAGCCTGTCCAGGCACCGGCCGGGGGTATACTTGCCGGGGCAGCCTGGACGCGGTTAGCCTGAAAAAAGGAGAAGAAGGGGCTTCGACCGGTGGGGTGCCCTACCGGACCGGCGGAGTGCCTATCGGTTGCTTTACGCTGACCACGTTATAGCTTTTGGGCTCTATCCGTCAAAAATCATCCAGCGCTCCCGTCGGACTGACCCCAAAGACTGGCGATTGGAGGAATCAAGGGATATAACCCGTGGCAGACGCGTTTTCAATTGGAGAAGGTAGGGTGATGTTTCCGGGAAGGGGGTGTGAGAGAGTAGCGCAAAAGCCACCGGCAGTAGATTTGGTAGGAAAGCAAAGCAAAAATTGGGGGAGGTAGATCATGTTGCGGAGAGGGAAGAAACTCGGCGTCTTTCTCCTGGTGATGGCCTTGATCGCCAATCTTTTCTTGGTTGGGGCACCAGTTCTTGGAGCAGATGCCCAGACCGCTGACCTGGTGATCATGGCCACAACCGACGTCCACGGCACCATCTACCCCTGGGACTATTACAAAAACGCCCCGGCGGAGTATGGTTTGGCCAAAGTGGCGACCCTGGTTAAGGATATCAGGGCCAAATATCCCAATGCTTTACTCTTCGATAACGGCGATTTGATTCAAGGCACGCCCCTGGACTACTACTATGCGCGGGTAGAGCCCGTCAGCGGCGACCAGGTTCATCCCATCATTGCGGTGATGAACTACATGGGCTATAATGCCGCCACCATCGGCAACCACGAATTCAATTACGGTATTCCCTTCCTCGAACAGGTCATCAAGGGTGCCAAGTTCCCCTATCTTTTGGCCAACGCCAACAAATGGGGAACGAACGAGCCCTATTTCACCCCCTACACCATCTTGGAAGTCCCCGTCGGTTCAGATAAGGTAAAGGTTGGCGTCATCGGCTTTGCCCCGCCCGGGATCAACATCTGGGATCGGGCGAACCTGGAGGGCAAGATCCAGTCCGCCGATATCGTCGAAACCGCGAAAAAATACATCCCGGAAATGAAGGCCAAAGGCGCTCAGGTCATCGTGGCCCTGGCTCATACTGGCATCAGCGGCACTTCCAGCTACGATGAGAAGGCCACCGGGCTGGGCACGGAAAACGCGGCCAAACTTCTGGCGGAAAACGTTCCTGGCATTGACGTGGTCATTGCTGGACACAGTCACGTGGAGATCCCGGGGAAGGCTCTGGCCAACCCGCTGGTGGGTAATACCCTCATCCTGCAGCCCGGGTATTGGGCCAATAACCTGGCCGTGGCGACCTTGACCTTGCAGAAGAGCGGCGATGGCTGGACCGTGACCGCGCGCACGGGTAAGCTCCTTCCGACCAAAGGTGTCACCCCTGATCAGGGCGTCCTCGATTTGGCTAAAGAAGCCCACGACAAGACGGTTGCCTATGTCAACAAGTCTTTGGGCCAGACCTTGACCCCCATCAACACCTACTCGGCGCGCCTGGCTGATACTGCCGCCATGCAGCTCATCAACGAAGTTCAGCGCGAGCGGGTGAAAGAGGCCCTGAAGGGGACGGAGTACGAGAACCTGCCCGTTCTATCGGCCGCGGCACCTTTCAAGGCTGGGCGCAATGGCCCCACCGACTTCACCGATATCCCGCCGGGTGATGTCAGCATGGCCGGCGTGTCGGCCCTTTACATCTACGACAATACCCTGGTGGCCATTAAAATCAACGGGAAGCAGCTAAAGGCCTGGCTGGAGCATGCGGCGGAAAACTTCAATCAGGTGACCAAACCCGATTCCGGAACTCAGCCGATCATCAACAGCAAGTTCCCGGCCTATAACTTTGACCAGATCGACGGTGTCAACTACGTCATCGACATTACCAAGCCCATCGGTCAGCGGATCGTTGAATTGACCTACGAAGGCCAGCCGGTAACGGATGATCAGGAGTTCATTCTGGCCAGCAACAACTACCGCGTTGGCGGCGGCGGCAACTTTGCCGGCACGGGCAAAGACGCCATCAAGGTCTATGACCGTCTGGAAGAGAACCGCCAGCTCATTGCCGATTACATCCAAAAGCATGGTAGCATTGCCCCCTGGCCTGATTACAACTGGCGAATCAAGGAAAACTTCCTTAACCACTGGTCGGCCAAATACGCCATGGATCTGGTCAACCGGGGGATCCTCCGCGGCGATGCCGAAGGGCGCCTTTTCCTGGATAACCCCGTGACGCGGGCCGAATTCGCCACCCTACTGATGCGGGCCATGGGCTTCCAGCCCGTGCAAGGCACTCTCAGCCCCTTCAGCGATACGGCCGGTCATTGGGCGGAGAAGGAAATCGCCACCATGGCCTCGCATGGCATTGTCACCGGTGTGGGCAATGGACTTTTTGCTCCCAACGCCCCCATCACCCGGCAGGAAGCCATCACCATGCTGGTGCGGGCGCGGGTGGCGGCCAATGAGCTCGACATGCAAGGTACTGCGGCCCTGGCTGCATACAAGGATGGGGCCAATGTGGCCGATTGGGCGAAAAAGACCCTGGCTTTCGCCTTGGAGCACGGCGTCATCACCGGTTATGATAGCGGCGAACTGAAACCGGCCGGAAACCTCTTGCGGGGTGAAGCGGCCAAGATCATCGATCTCTCGGTTCCGGAACTTCTGCCGCCACAGCAGACCAAGCTGACCCTGATTACCTTAAACGACTTCCATGGTCGTTTGGAGCAGGATTACAAAAAGCGGGCCAGCTATGATGTAGGGGCCGCCCGGCTGACCACGGCTTTCCTCGGCGAAAAGTGGCTCAACCCGGGCGGGGTACTCTTGCTCAATGCCGGCGACACCTACCAGGGTTCCACGGTTTCCAACCTGGTGCAGGGCCAATCGGTTAATGAGTGGCTCAATGCCGTGGGGTTCGACGCCATGACCATCGGCAACCATGAATTTGACTGGACCGTGGACGTTTTAAAGCAACGGATGGCCGAGGCCAAGTTCCCCGTCCTGGCCGCCAACATCTACAACAGTGAAACCCATCAGCCGGTGGACTGGGTGAAACCGACGGCCATGCTCAATGCCGCTGGCTTGAAGGTCGGGGTGATCGGCGCGACGACGGAAGCCACCGGCTCCATCGTCATGCCGGCCAACGTCAAAGGTTTGGAATTCCCTGCACCGACGGCGCGCTTTGACGAACTGGTCCCTCAGCTCAAGGGGAATGGGGCCGACGTCGTCGTTGGCCTCACCCACCTTGGTTCCGACATTGGAACCGATGGGACGTTGGCCAATGAAGCGCGGAACGTCCTGGATGGGATGAAAGAGCATCTGGATGCCCTGGTGACCGGGCACACCCACCGCGCGGTGGCCACCGTTTACAAAGGCACCCCGGTGGTTCAGGCCCGCTCTTACGGTAGCGCCTACGGTAAGATCAACCTCTACTACGACAGGAACCTGAAGAAGGTCGTCCGGGCCACCGTGGAAGTGGTGCAGCCCAGCCAGGCCCTCTATCCTAACGGTGACACCACGGCCCTGGTAAAGAAGTGGCAGGAGGCCATTGGTCCCAAGGTGAAAGAGGTAGTGGCGCAGGCGGCCGTTCCGCTTACCCGGGATATTACCCTGGCCGGTGAGTCCGTCCTGGGTGATCTCATCGCCGACGCGCAGCGGGCGGCGGTGGGGGCCGACATTGCCATCATGAACGGCGGCGGCATCCGCGACAGCATCGAGGCCGGCGAAATCACCTGGGAGAAACTCTACAAGGTACAGCCCTTCGGCAACGTCCTCTTCAAGGTCAGCCTGACCGGGCAGCAGGTCAAGCAGGTGCTGGAGGAGGGCGTGGAAAACTACTACCGGTCTTACAACAAACTGCCCAAAGGACACGCTCCGGTTCAGGTGTCCGGCCTGTCCTTCACCTGGGACTACAGCAAGCCCTTTGGCAGCCGGATCGATCCCGCCAGCATCAAACTGGCTGACGGCACCCCTTTGGACCTGAACAAGACCTATGTGGTGGTGGCTAATGAGTTTGTCGCCACCGGCGGCGACGACTTCACCACCTTCAAGGACCTGTATGATGCCAATAAAGACGCCTACTACAAACAGGCCTATACGGGGATCGTCGATCTAGATGCCTTGATCGACTACCTGAAGAAGCTGCCACAGCCCATTAACTACAGCCTGCAGAACCGGATTACCGTATTGAACTTCCCCAAGTGATCCACCGGGGGAAGTAATGGCCCGGATCTGCTGGTGGAGGAGCGGGGGTCTAAAGACCGCCCGCTCCTCTCTTTCGGCAGGAGTTTTGGCCGGGAATGGCGAAGATAAACAGGGTAAGAATGGGGGGATGGTCGTGAGCGATTGGCCAGGTCGGTCCAGCGTGCCGCTGTACTATCAGCTCAAAGAAAGGATTAGGGAGCAGATAGAAGCGGGAATACTGAAACCGGGGGACAAAATCCCCTCTGAACGAGAGCTCAGCCTGGCGTACGGCATGAGCCGAATGACGGTGCGGCAGGGGCTCACCGAGCTGGTGAACGAGGGACTCCTCTATCGCGAACAGGGTAAGGGCACTTTTGTGGCTCTGCCCAAGATTAGCCAGGGTCTGATGAAGCTGACCAGCTTCACCGAAGACATGCTCCGGCGAGGGTTACAGCCGGGAGGCCGCGTCCTTTCGCTGGAAGTGGTGGAAGCCACTCCGCGTTTGGCGGGTATCCTGGTTCTCCCGGAAGACCGGCGGATATACCGCTTGGAGCGATTGCGCCTGGCGGACGGGCACCCCATGGCTCTGGAGATCACCCACTTGCCGTACCATGTCTTCCCTGATCTCATGGGGGAAGAGCTCGGGCACCGTTCCTTGTACGCCATTCTCGAGACCAAATATGGGGTGAAAGTACAGCGGGCCATGCAGAGTCTGGAACCGGTGGTGGCCAATCACTACGAAGCCGAAATCCTGGGCGTGGCTCCGGGGGCGCCCCTCCTTTTGATGGAGCGGACGACTTATGATGTCTCCGACCGTCCCATCGAATATGTGAAATCTTTGTATCGCGGGGACCGTTATAAATTCGTGGTGGAACTCACCAGGTGATAAGCCGTTGTGTAGCTCGCCAAAAGAAGCCGCTTCTTTATCCAGCGGCCTTCCCAATCTGCCATTCGGCTTCCACCAAGAAAAAATTTTGGGTGCAAGCAGTGTCGGCCTGAGAGAGGAGCAGAGGAGATGACGATTTTACAGGCGGCGGTTCTGGGTTTGGTACAAGGGGTGGGAGAATTCCTCCCCATTTCTAGTTCGGCCCATCTCATTTTAACCCCCTGGTTTTTTGGTTGGCCCGATCCCGGGTTGAGCTTCGATGTCGCCCTGCACGTGGGCACCCTGGTGGCCGTGGTCCTTTATTTTTGGCGGGACTGGGTGGAGCTAATCAAAAAGGGGTTAGGGGCGCCGGCCAGCTCCGAGGGACGCCTCTTCTGGTACATCGTTTTGGCCTCGGTGCCCGGCGCTTTCGCTGGCTTACTCCTCGAGAAAAAGGCGGAGACGACCTTTCGCAATCCACTCCTCATCGGCATCATGCTCATGGCCATGGGCCTTCTTCTCTTATATGTAGACCGGCGCGGACGGCGGCGTTATGATCTGGACCAGGTGGGCTGGGTGGAGAGCTTGGGGATAGGGATTTCCCAGGCTCTGGCCATCATCCCGGGAGTCTCCCGCTCGGGGATCACCATGTCGGCCGGGTTGGCCCTGGGGTTGACCCGAGAGGCCACGGCGCGCTTTTCCTTCCTTCTTTCCACCCCCATTATCGCGGGAGCGGGGTTACTCCAACTGCGCCATCTTTTGGGCAGCCCCGGAGCCCTGAATGCGGCCTTTTTCACCGGGGTATTCGTCTCGGCCCTCACCGGTTTTTTGAGCATCAGATTCCTCTTGGACTACCTGCGGCGGCATTCCTTCGTCCTTTTCGTCTGGTACCGGTTGCTTTTGGGGGCTCTGGTGATCGGGCTCAGCTTATGGCGCGGCTGATCGGCTGAAGCGATCCTGGGCAAAACACCGATCCAAAATTTTTCTTAAAAAGCGGCAGGATTTTCCTCGGCGGCAGCGAATTTGCAATAGTAGAGCAAGCAGAACTCTTCCGAGTTGCCTTTCGCCCGCTGGGGAAAGGCAAACGATAAGGCCGGAGCAGCAATGCTCCTGCCCGCCATTGCGCAAAGGAGGAGGCCAACTTTGGCCTCCTTTTTTTGGTCGCCAGGTCCGGCCCGCCTCAGCCCGACAGCCTCAGCAGGGGGCCGGACGCTCCGTGCTGGCAGATGACGGAAAAAATTAAAGGGAGGGATTACAAAGTGGGCAAACTGATTCGGGTCAACATGAGCCGCCTGGTGGTGAGCGAAGAGCCGGTGCCCAAGGAGTACGAGCTTTTGGGAGGTCGAGCCTTGACCTCGCGGCTGGTCTTCGACGAAGTTCCGCCAACCTGTCACCCTCTAGGTCCGGAAAACAAACTCGTCTTTGCCCCTGGACTCCTTTCCGGAACCCTGGCCCCTTCCTCCGGTCGCCTGAGCGTAGGTGGCAAAAGCCCACTGACCGGTGGGATCAAAGAAGCCAACGCCGGGGGAGTCTCTTCGCAGCTTTTAGCCAACCTGGGAATCAAGGCCATCGTCGTCGAGGGGAAACCAGCTGAGAAGGGACCCTACCTCTTACATCTCAGCCCCAAAGGCGCCGAACTGGTGGAAGCCAAGGAATTGGCCGGCCTTGGCACATATGAGGTGACCGCCCGGCTGCGGATGAAATACGGCGAGAAGGTGGGGGTCATCTGCATTGGTCCGGCCGGCGAGATGCTCATGGCCAGTGCCGGCGTCACCAATAATGACCCCGACGGGAATTCCAGCCGCTACGCCGGCCGCGGTGGTTTGGGGGCGGTCATGGGTTCAAAAGGCCTGAAGGCCATCGTCATCGATTCGCCGAGTGTCTTCAACGCCCCCGTCAAAGAACCCGAACGTTTCCGGGCGGCGGCGAAAAAGTTCACCGAGATTTTGCTGGCCCATCCGGTGACGGGTCAGGGGCTCCCGGCCTACGGGACCAACGTCCTCATGAACATTATCAGCGAGGCCGGGGCCTTGCCCACACGGAATTTCCAGCGCGGCAGCTTTGAAAAGGCCGCCGACATCAGCGGCGAGAAATTGGCCGAAACGGCGGTGGCCCGCGGTGGGAAAGCCACCCATGCCTGCCATCCCGGCTGCGTCATGCGCTGTTCCAACGTCTACCCGACCAAAGACGGCGAAATCTGTGCCCCCATTGAGTACGAGACCGCCTGGGCCCTGGGGGCGCACCTGGAAAACGGCGACCTGGATATTGTGGCCAAACTGAACATCCTCTGCAACGACATCGGCCTTGACACCATTGAGACCGGTGGCACCTTGGGCGTGGCCATGGAGGCTGGATTGATCCCCTTCGGTGACGGAGCGGGGGCCATCCGCCTGGTAGAAGAAATCCGGCAGGGTACCCCTCTGGGCCGGATCCTCGGTCAGGGCGCTGATTTCACCGGGCGGGCCTTTGGAGTAACCAAGGTGGCGACGGTGAAGGGGCAACATATGCCGGCTTATGACCCGCGGGCGGCCAAGGGCATCGGGGTCACTTATGCCACGAGCACCATGGGGGCCGATCATACGGCCGGATACAGCATCGCTTCGAACATCCTCGGCTCCGGGGGCAAGGTCGATCCGCTCAAGCCGGAGGGACAGGTGGCCCTTTCTCGCAACCTGCAGGTGGCTACGGCCGCCGTGGATTCGACGGGGCTTTGCCTCTTTGTCGCCTTTGCTCTCCTGGATAACCCCGCGGGGTTGCCCACGGTAGTGGAAATGATCAATGCCCAGTACGGCACCGAGCTGACGGTCGATGATGTCACCAAGTACGGCCAGGAAGTCTTGAAGATCGAGCGCGAATTCAACCGCCGTGCCGGCTTCACCCCTGCCCACGACCGGCTGCCGGCCTGGATGAAGACCGAGCCCCTACCGCCGCACAACACCGTCTTTGACGTGAGCGACGAGGAACTCGACCAGGTCTTCGACTTTGAAAAGGCCGACACCGGCGAGAAGGCGGCTGGCGGAACTTGAGGCCGGAGCTGACGGCAACGGGCAACGGATATGTTTTTCCGGCAGCTGACCGAGATCGCAGCAAAAGGCCCGAAGCGTATGGTGAATAGCCTAGATCAATCTGGCGCCTGAATTGTGACGGCATGGCATCTCTGCGCCGCATTGGCCAGCGGGTGCGTGACCAGCAAGGATCCAGGCTATTCTGGAAACTCCTCCAGGAATGCCAGGACTCTTCCGCAATCATGGCCGGGTTTGCGACCGTCGAGACGCCCGGCCGGGGAGGAGCATCCGGACGATGCGCGTTGAAGTCAAGGTGTTCGCCTCTCTGAGACGATACTTACCTGGAATTTCTTTGGGAGAGGGAAAAGAAGTGGAATTACCTGCTTCTTCCTCCGGACGCGACCTCTTGGCTTTGTTGGGGATACCCGAGGGTGAGGCAGCCATTTTTCTGGTGAATGGCCGCCGGGCGGATCTGGCAGTACCCCTTCGGGAGGGAGACCGGGTGTCCATCTTCCCACCCCTCGGGGGTGGGTGAAAGGGAGGAGACGGGCAAAAAAAGGGGCCGGTGTAAGTAATTCCGGGTGAAGGGAAAGGGCTATACCGTTTCAAAATCTGGCCTTCTGGGGGAGCCGGGGTTGCATGTTTGAGGGGGCATATTCCTCCCTGGTAGGGCGTGGCCTGTGCGGCGGACGGCCGAAACACCCTGTGGGCGTGGCCCCAAAACGAGCCTCTAGCTACTGCGAAAACCGTCCCGTAGAGCGGAGAAAAGTCGGGAGATGTCCGGGCGGTCGAAAGAGCAGCTGGGCTCAATCCCTAGTCGGTCTTGCTTCAAGCCCCCGGTTTAACCTCGGCGCGTTTTGACGGTCATGTCGGCAGCCCCAGCGCCTCTGGGCTGTACTCTAGGGTGTCCCCTTGCGGTGGACGCCCTTCCTTATTTTGCAAGGTTAAGTTTTGATTACAATTGATTGAAAAGAAGGAAATCCAACTAGCGCGTCGAATATTAGAGATCAACGAACATTGGTAAAGGCCTTAGCGGGACTAATTGGGCTTGGCTCTTGGCGACGCACACCACACCCCAAGGGGGGCGGGGACGCTCCTCGGGCTTTACGGCCACCAGGATGGCAACACCTCAAGGAGCGGGAAGTCCCAAGTCTTTGAGGCTGCTGCTGCCGGCGTTACCTCCGCCCACTTCCTTTCTAAGCCCTGAGAGGCGGAGACTGTTTCGGCTGGAAATTCCACCGTGGAGCGCTCTCCTGAGGCCTTTTGCTTTAGTTCACGAATGCAGGAGCAGCTGGCTAACCAAGCTGCTCTCAGATTGAATTCCGCCGAAAAGGGCTTGGATACGGCGACTAGAAATCTCAGCGAAGAGGGCTCGCCAGAGGCGGCTAGAGATTCTACTGAGGGTGCTCCCCGGAGGCGGCCAAAATTCTCGCGATCCGCTACCATCCAGACCCCGGTCTATATAAGGGTGTGTCCACGCCCTTTATATAGAAACCAAATTTTAGGTTAAGAGGAGGTGAAAAAAGTGAATCAAATCTACTTCCTGGCGGCCGAAGCAGCCAAAAAGCCGCAGCCGGTACTTGGCCTCTTTGTGGAGAAAAACGTCGGGGCCTTTTTCCTCATGCTCTTTATGACGGTCATCGTTTGGGTGATGATTGCGCGGGCGCGGGGGGCGAAAAAGATCCCGGCCATCCGCAAACTGGCCGGTCTGGACGCCATCGACGAGGCCATTGGCCGGGCCACCGAAATGGGCCGGCCCGTCCACTTCAGCCCCGGCCTCGGGGGGGTGACGGATCCGGAAACCTTTGCTTTCTTTGCCACCTTGGGGCACGTGGCCAAACAGGCGGCGCGCTATGACACCCGTTTGATCAACACCCACCGCAACCAGTACGTCTATGCCATCGCCGACGAAATCATCCGGCAGGCATACCTGGAGGCGGGGCGGCCGGACGCCTACAACCCCGATGATGTCCGCTACCTCTCGCCTTACCAATTCGCTTACGCCTCTGGCGTCATCGGTATCTTCCAGCGGGAGAAGATCGCGGCCAACCTGATGATCGGGTACTTCTACGCTGAGGCCCTCATCTTCGCTGAGGCTGGCTACCAGGCGGGCGCCATTCAAGTGGCCGGAACCACTTCCACGGCGCAGTTGCCCTTCTTCGTCGCCGCCTGCGACTACACCCTTATCGGGGAGGAGATCTACGCTGGGAGCGCTTACCTGTCCAAAGACCCCGTTTTAACCGGATCGGTGGTCGGCCAGGACATCGCCAAGATCGGGATTTTCCTTTTGATCCTCGTGGGGACCATCATCGCCAACTTCAACAACTTCGGCGCCAAGAGCAACTTCTTGAAAGACCTGCTGCTTAAGTAAGGCCAGCCGGAGAGTCACCCTGAAGCGGGGAGGTGAGTTAAGTGCGAAAAGAAGTACCGATGATCATCACCGTTTTATCGGCCCTGGCCGTGATTTTCGGCAAGTATTTCTTCCTGGGGGACCAGAGTAAGATACTGACTTACACCGACAAGTATTTTAACATCAGCGGGGCCTTCGCGATGCTCATCGGCCTGATCAGCCTGACCATGGTCCACACGACCAACATCAGGCGGCGCAAGGAGGGCTGGTACAACAGCATCGTTCTCCTGGTGGTGATGTACGGGTACCTGATCCTGGGGCTCATCGAAGGCAACAAGGGGACCGCGTTCCGGTGGATCTACAATAATGCCTTCGTCAACCTCGATGCCACCATGTTCTCTCTTCTAGCCTTCTACATTGCTTCGGCGGCCTACCGGGCCTTCCGCGTCCGGAGCTGGGAAGCGACCATGTTGCTTGTGGCCGCCTTCCTGGTCATGCTGGGGAATATTCCACCCGGGGAATTCTTGGGATCCTGGGTCGCCGACAGTAAGAACTGGATCATGAGGATCCCCAATACCGCGGCCATGCGGGCCATCAATATCGGGGCATATGTAGGTGCCTTTGCCGTGGCCATGCGCATCCTGTTAGGGATCGAGCGGGCCCACATGGGTGGCCGGAGCTAACACTAGTCCGCAGTGAATCCGCCGGAGAGGAGGTGTGGAAGTGAACATCTTTGAGCGCATGCAGAAGATCGATCCCCGGATCATCTATCTCATCTTCTTCCTGTCGCTGGCCATTCCCGTGTTGTGGCCTTTCGCCCTGCCCATTGCCATCAACACTGAGACCAAGATGGCCTACGACTTCGTGGAAAAGATGCCGGAGGGTTCGATCCTCTGGATTGGGGCTGACTATGGTCCCAGCACCGTCCCGGAAATGGGCCCGGTCTCTAAAGCCGTTTTACGTCAGGCTTTCCGGAAAAATCTCAAGGTCGTCATCTATCCCATGTGGCAGGACGGCCAGGCCTTAATGCAGAACTATGCCGAGGAAATCTCAAAAGAGTACAAGAAAGAGTACGGCAAGGACTGGGTTAACCTCGGTTGGCGGAATGAAGCCGATACCCTCCTCCGCCTTATGACGGAGGATATCATGAAGGCCACGGCCGGCGTCGATTGGGCCGGCAACAAACTGGCCGACATGCCCATCATGCAGAACCTCAAGGCCCTGGATAAGGGACAGGTGGCCGGGATCTTCGAGTTCATGACCGGTAACCCCGGCGCCGGGACTTATCTGCAGCGGGTGGTGGAACCTAAAGGTGTCCCCATGGCCGTTGCCTGCACGGCCGTCTCGGCTCCCGGCGAAATGCCTTATGTCCGTTCCGGTCAGTATAAGGGTCTGGTAAACGGTCTCCGGGGCGCTGCCGAATATGAGGCCCTGGTGGGCAAGCCAGATAAAGCCACCGCCGGGATGTCTGCCCAGTCCCTGGGGCACATCGTGATCATGCTCTTCATCATCCTGGGCAATATCGGCTACGTTCTGAAGAAGAGCAGGTAAATGACCGGGGCGCAGTTGCGCTAATGGTAGCCGCTGTTGGAGCAACTCATATTTTAGACCCGTCTTGATGATGGTGCTTTGTTAAGACGTACGCCATTTGGCCCCAGCCAAAGGAGGTGACATACCGTGGAATGGGGACCTCTCTTGGGAGGGCTCTTGACCCTGGCCATTCTCAGCTATCTCTGGCGAGAGAACCCGGTTTACCGGTTGGCTGAGCATATCTTCATCGCCATCGCGACCTCCTACTCCCTGGTGGTAAACTATGATACCTTGATCAAGCCCACGATAACCGATGATATCATCAAGGGCGGGAGATGGGACTACGCCCTGGCGGCCATCTTGGGGCTCTTGATTTACACCCGCTATTTCCCCAAGATCGCCTGGATTTCCCGTTATCCCATGTCGTTCTGGGTCGGTTATGGTGCCGGCTATGTCCTCTCTTTCGCGCCGGCGCCCTTGATCAAGCAGATCAATGACAGCTTCGTCAAGTTCGCCGTCACCGATAAAGCCGGCGCGCTTCAGTTCGGTCCTACCGTCAACAACATCCTCTTCTTCTTAATGTTGATCGCCGCCATGACCTATTTCTTCTTCACCATCCGGCGCGATCACCCGGCTGTGGGCTATACGGCTTCCTTCGGCCGCTGGGCCATCATGATTGGCCTCGGCGCGGCCTTTGGAAACACGGTTATGGCCCGTATTTCCCTCTTTTTAGGCCGGCTGCAATTCCTCTTTGGCGACTGGCTGCACCTGATAAAATGAAGCAGGTCGCTGGTCATGCCCTTGCGCCGAGCAGGGGCAAGGACAGAGGCCTGACGAGCACGGACAACTACAGCATCGGGGGCGGGGGAACCCGCCCCCTAATTCTTAGGATGCGATTTTCGTAGATGAATGTCCGTAATGGGAAGACAAGCTCTTGTTGGAAGGAAAAAGATCGAAATTTCACCGCCCCGTCAGCAGGAAATCCCATTTTTTCGGCGAATATAAGACGATTGGTGAGGAAAAGACCTCAAGGTTATTCGGGGCACCAAAGAAATCAGTTTGACTCCAATCCCAAGGGGGTGGTTTGGTTCACTCTGGTCGGCCATCCGTTAGATAGATCCCTCCAAGTACGGGCAAGTACGGGCAGGGGATTGAAACGCAGCCAGTGAAGGCAAGCTGGCGAGCGGGTCGAGCGGAGGAAGGACCGGAGGACAAGGCCAAAAAGAAACCTGGCCAGCAGGCAAGTAAACAAAGGCAAACGTCATGGCTGAGGCCCCAGGCCAGCATTGAGTGGTGCCAACCTGGCCGTAAACCAGATGGCGCGGGGGCCGGTTTTGTCAGTTGACATGAAAAACTTTTTTTGGTATAACAAAAGAAGCGTATTATGTCAACTGGACGGGAATCTTTTGAGGTCCCGGGTGGAACCGCCTAAATCTATTGAGGGGGGTTTATAAGCAGATGAAAAAATGGAGTAAGGGTATTGCTCTCGCGGTCATGGTCATGCTCCTGGTGAGCTTTGCCCTGGCTGGTTGTGGCGCGCCCAAGAAGGAAGAGGCCAAGCCTTCCACGCCGCAGGCTGAACCGCAAGTTCTCAACATCAACCTGGGTGAAGAGCCGCCACAGATGGATCCGCAGAAATCCACGGACACGGTGTCCTTCATCCTCCTGAACGCGACCCTGGAGGGTCTGGTCCGGCTCGATCCCAAGGGTAACGTGGTCAAGGGTTCCGGCCTTGCCGCCGATTGGACCGTTTCGCCGGATGGCCTCAAGTACACCTTCAAGCTGCGGGATGCCAAGTGGGGCAGCGGCAACCCCATCACCGCCCAGGACTTCGAGTTTGCCTGGAAGCGGGCCCTGGATCCGCGGACGGCCTCTGAGTACGCCTATCAGCTTTACTACATCAAGGGTGGGGAAGCTCTGAACTCCATCGATGTCAAGGCTCCGGACGCCGAGGCCAAGATCAAGAAGGCCATGGATGAACTCGGCGTAAAGGCCATCGACGACAAGACCCTGGAGGTCACCCTGGAGAAGCCCACTCCTTACTTCCTGAGCCTGACCAGCTTCATCACCTATCTACCCATTGAAAAGAAGTTCTATGAACAGGTCGGCGACAAATACGGCAGCGACGCCGACAAGTTGAGCTACAGCGGTCCGTTCCGGGTCAAGGAATGGGTCCATGAGTCGAAGATCGTCCTGGAAAAGAACCCCAATTACTGGGATGCCAAGAACGTGAAGCTGGAGCAAATCAACATGGCCATGGTCAAGGAATCCACCACGGCCATCAATATGTTTGAGGCCGGTGACCTCGATGTCGTCGGCATTCCCGGCGAATTCATCCCGGTCTACAAGCAAAAGGGCACCCTGCAGACCCTGGCTCAAGCTGTGACCTGGTATATCGAGTTCAACACCAAGAACCCGGTCTTCAAGAACCAGAAGATTCGCCAGGCCTTCTCCATGGCCGTCGATCGGCAGGCCTTCGTCGACAACGTCCTGAAGAATGGTTCTCTGGCGGCCACCTCCTTCACGCCGCCCACCTTGCCGGGTCTGGATGGACCCTTCCAGAAGATGGTTGGCGACCAGATCTCACCCAAGGCCAATCCGGACGAAGCCAAGAAGCTTCTGGCTGAGGGTATGAAGGAACTGGGCATCACCAAACTGCCCAAGCTGACCTTCCTGGCTGGTGATAGCGACATTGCCAAGAAATACTCCCAGGCGCTCCAGGAGTTCTGGAAGACCAATCTGGGCGTTGAGGTAGCTCTGGAGAACGTGGCCTTCAAGGTCCGCCTCCAGAAGATGACCAAGGGCGACTATGACTTCGTCTTCGCCGGTTGGGGCGGCGACTACAACGACCCGATGACCTTCGTCGACATGTGGGTCACTGGCGGCGGCAACAACAACAGCTTCTGGAGCAACAAGGACTACGACAAGTATGTTGAGACGGCCAAGTCCACCGCCGATCAGAAAGTGCGGATGGAGGCCATGAAGAACGCCGAGCTCATCCTCCTGAAGGAGCTGCCCATTGCTCCGCTGTACTGGCCGGCCCGTAACTTCGTCGAGAAACCCTATGTCAAGGGCATTGCCCGCTACCCGGTGGGGGCCGACACGGAGTTTAAGTGGGCCTATATCGAAGGCAAGACCAAGAAGTAGTGTTAGGGGTTGGAGCCGGGGGCCAGAAGAGTCGCACGGCCCCCGGCTTTTCCACGCGCCTCATTTTCTCGCGCTTCATTACCAAGGGCCGGACGGCGAGCTTCCCGGCAAAGGCTCGGGCAATTACCGCAGTCCGGCGAGGGCCGAAACTCGACCTCCTGAAGGAGGAAGGACCCATGACCAGTTATATCTTGCGCCGGCTGGGATACATGCTCATCACCTTGTGGGTGATCATCACCTTGACCTTCGTCCTCATGCATGCCATCCCCGGCGATCCTTTCCTCAACGAAAAGCGGGTACCAGAGGCCATCCGCCAGAACCTTTTGGCGAAATATGGCCTGGATAAGCCCCTTTACGAGCAATATTTCATTTATATGAAAAACCTGCTGCGCGGGGACTTTGGTATCTCCATGAAGTATACCGCCCGCTCAGTTAACGATATGATCCGCGACGGTTTCCCCTATTCGGCCGACCTCGGCATTCGGGCCCTCATCTTTGCCGTAACCACCGGGCTCTTCTTGGGCACGCTGGCGGCTCTGAACCAGAACCTGCGTACCGACCGGATAGCCATGCTGATCGCCGTCTTTGGCGTCTCCGTACCCGGGTTTGTCGTGGGGAGTCTCCTCCAGTATTTGTTGGGGGTGAAATTCCGCGTCCTCCCGGTTCAGGGCTGGGGTAGCTTTGCTCAGTCCATTCTGCCGTCCTTTTCCCTGGGCCTGGGGACTCTGGCGTTAATGGCGAGAATGATGCGGGCCAGCGTCCTGGACGTGATCAACCAGGATTACATTAAGACGGCCAAGGCCAAAGGTCTATCCAAACCGGAAATCGTCTGGCGCCATATCATCAGGAACGCCATCTTACCCATTGTGACCATCCTGGGTCCCCTGGTGGCCAACATCATCACTGGGACGTTGGTGGTGGAGGCCATCTTCAACATCCCGGGGCTGGGCAAATATTACGTGCAGAGCATTTATAACTCCGATTATACCCTGATCATGGGCACGACCATCTTTTATGCCATCATCCTTTTGGTGAGCACGTTCCTGGTGGATTTGGCCTATGGCTTTATCGATCCCCGTATCCGCCTGGCGAAGGGGAAGGAGTGAAGTCCATGGAACTGACGCGCGATCTATTTGTTCCCGAAAAAGCGTCGCAGGAGGCGGCCGAGGCCATCGTGCGGCCCTCCCTGACCTACTGGCAGGATTCCTGGCGTCGGCTAAAACAGAACAAGATGGCCATCACCGGTTTGGTGATCCTGATCATCATCTCCTTGATGGCCATCTTTGGCCCCTTTATGACACCATACACCTTTTCCCAGCAGGACCTGGCCAGGACCAATCAACCGCCTTCGCGGGATCACTGGTTTGGCACCGACGACCTGGGGCGTGATCTTTTCACCCGCCTCTGGATGGGGGCGCGGATCTCCCTTTTCATCGGCGTCGTCGCTGCGGCTTTGGACCTGACCATCGGCGCCGTTTACGGGGGAATTTCCGGCTACTTTGGCGGCACGATCGATGACATCATGATGCGTTTTGTCGAGGTCATGTACGCCGTGCCTTACCTCATCCTGATGATCCTCCTGATGGTCGTCATTGGGCCGGGTCTGCACAGCATCATCATTGCCCTGGCCCTCACCGGGTGGGTGGGAATGGCCCGCCTGGTACGCGGTCAGATCTTGCAACTCAAGGAGCAGGAGTTTATTCTTGCCGCCCGTACCCTGGGGGCTGACCCCTGGCGCATCATCGTCAAACACCTCATCCCCAACGCCATGGGGCCGATCCTGGTCTCCGTGACCATGAGTGTGCCGGGAGCCATCTTTGCCGAGGCCTTTTTGAGCTTCATCGGGCTGGGCGTGCCAATGCCGCTGGCCAGCTGGGGAACTCTGGCCAACGACGGTTTCCGGATGGTGCGTCTCTTCCCCTGGTTGCTGATCTTCCCGGCCAGCGCCATTGCCATTACCATGCTGTCGTTTTACTTGTTGGGTGACGGACTGCGAGATGCCCTGGATCCCAGGCTGCGGAAGTGAGGGAACGTAATTGGAGAAACTCCTGGAAGTAAAAGACCTGCATGTTTCCTTTCATACCTACGGCGGAGAGGTCAAGGCCGTGCGCGGTGTCTCCTTTGACCTCTACCGCGGCGAGGCCATCGCCATCGTCGGCGAGTCCGGTTGCGGCAAGAGCGTTACCGCCTCGGCCATCATGCGGCTCATCCCGTCGCCGCCGGGGGAGATCAAGTCCGGCTCCATCATCTTCGACGGGCGCGAGATCACCACTTTGACCGACCGGCAGATGGAGCGGATCCGGGGGGCGGAGATGGGGATGATCTTTCAGGACCCCATGACCTCCTTAAACCCGACCATGACGGTGGAACGACAGATTACCGAGGGCCTGATTAAGCATCAGGGTTTAAGCGCTCGGGAAGCCCGCGCGCGGGCCATCGAGATGCTTTCGCTGGTGGGCATTCCACGGCCAGAAGAGCGCATCCACCAGTTTCCGCACCAATTCAGCGGCGGGATGCGGCAGCGGGTCATGATCGCCATCGCCCTGGCCTGTAACCCGAAGCTCTTGATTGCCGACGAGCCTACCACTGCTTTGGACGTGACCATCCAGGCCCAAATCATCGATCTGATGAAGGACCTGCAAAAGAAGCTCAACACCTCCATCATCCTCATCACCCATGACCTGGGAGTGGTGGCTGGATTGGCCAACCGGGTCGTGGTCATGTATGCTGGGCAGGTGGTGGAAGCGGGCCCCATCGAGCAGATATTTGCCAACCCGCAGCATCCGTACACTTGGGGCTTGCTGCGGGCCGTGCCGCGGATGGACAAAGACATCCGGGAGGATCTCCATACCATCCCGGGTACGCCGCCGGACCTCTTTGCCCCGCCGCCGGGCTGTCCCTTTGCCCCGCGTTGCGATTACGCCATGAAGGTCTGCCATCGCTATAAACCGGAACCAACAGTGGTCGGGGAAGGACACCAGGTGTCGTGTTGGCTGCAACACCCGCTGGCCCCGAAGACCCGTTCACCGATCAACGGAGGTGTCGTCAATGGCGGAAAATGAGGTCATCCTGGACGTCCAGAACCTCAAAAAATATTTTTTCATCCGCAAGGGGGCTGTCCTGAAAGCCGTCGATGACGTCTCCTTCCAGGTCCGCCGCGGTGAAGTCTATGGTCTCGTGGGTGAGAGCGGCTGCGGCAAGTCGACGACGGGGCGGACCATCATCCGCCTTTACGAAGCGACGGGGGGCAAGGTTATCTTCGAAGGCAAAGATGTCCACCGGCTGACGGCCCAGGAGCAGAAGGCCTTTACCCGGCGGATGCAGATGATCTTTCAGGATCCTTACGCTTCCCTGAACCCGCGCATGACGGTGGGGGACATCATCGGCGAGGCCATTGACATTCACGACCTGGCTCGAGGGAAAGAGCGGATGGAACGCATCTATGAACTTTTACGCACGGTCGGCTTAAATGCCGAACACGCCAACCGTTTCCCCCACGAGTTCAGCGGGGGCCAAAGGCAGCGTATCGGTATCGCCCGGGCTTTGGCCGTGGACCCGTCTTTCATCATTGCCGACGAACCCATCTCCGCGCTGGATGTCTCCATCCAGGCCCAGGTAGTGAACCTCTTGCGCCGCCTGCAGCGGGAGCGCGGGCTCACCTATCTTTTCATCGCCCATGACCTGTCCATGGTCAAGTATTTGAGCGACCGCGTTGGGGTCATGTACCTGGGTAAATTGGTGGAGGAGGCCCCCAGCGGGGAGCTCTACCGGAATCCGGTTCATCCCTACACCAAGGCATTACTTTCGGCGATCCCCATTCCGGATCCGCAGATAGAGAAAAACCGGCACCGCATCATGCTGCAAGGAGAGGTGCCGAGCCCGGTCAATCCACCGCCGGGGTGCCGTTTCCGGGGCCGCTGCCCGTTGGCGCAAAAGATCTGCGCCGAGACGGAACCGCAGCTGCGGGAAGTCGCGCCGGGCCATCGGGTGGCCTGTCACGTGGTTTAGCTCCCAGCGGCCCACGCTGGGCGCCGACCTCCGAGTGTCGTTGGCGTTGGTGATTGCATTGTGACCCGTCTTCGCCTACTTTAGAGGCGGCTGCTGCCGCGGTTAGCAATGTCCCCCGGACCGGGTTCGCCACTTTGGACACAGCCCTTATTACGGCAATCCGGAGGGGCTCGGCCAATCTTGTGGGAAGCAGGGGGCACCTGTCATCCTCCACGTGCTCCGCTGGCTGCTCCTCTGGCGCAACCTTTAGGGTCTCTGGGATAACCCGACGTTGGACCGATTTCTTTTCGAAGCTGGTGTTGAGCCTTGCTTTTGCGTCGCCCCCGTTGGCTGTTGTTGATCCTTTTTGCGGGCTTAGTCCTTTACCACTTCAGCCTCATTCTCGAGCTCACCAGTCAAGCACCCTCCAGCGATTGGAGCCGAGCCAGGACGGTCGGCGTGGCCAACCGCACTGGCTCGGTTGGCTTGGCCTTTTTAGCCAATGGCCAGAGCCTGGTGGCGTGGAGCCAGGAGCGAGGCTTTAGTTACGCTTTGGTCACCGCGACGGGGGAGATCGAAAAAGAGGGCGCCGTCTTGCCGGAGGTTGCCGAACCGACCTCGTTTCAGATCGCCAGCCTTGCCTCTTCCGCAGGGGCCAAAGAGCCCCAGACTGGCGCGAATCCCGGCAGCACCGCCTCGAGGATGGAAGCGGCACCGGTGGCTTTTTTCTGGCTAGGCGGCAATCGGGGAGAAACCCTCTCCTATGCCTTATTTGACCCGGCCTCTGGACAGGTTGGCTCGCTAAGCGTCTTGGCGGACGGCGTGAAAGCCTTCCGGTTATTACCGGTGACGGTGAGCCAAGCGACGCCGGCACCCCAAAACCAGCTCACGACGGCAAGTCAGGCCGGGAAGGCACCCCAGGCTACGACGCCAGGACCAGCGGAGACGGGGACAACCGCTGACCGGCCGGCGTCGACGAACCGAGGGATAACGCCCGGGCAGGTGGGAACGAAGCTCACCCCAGGTCAGGTGGGAACTCAGCTGCCCCAGGCCCCAACCTCCAGCCAGGCTACCTGGGCGCTTTTCCCGCCCGATTTCCGTCCCGCCGCGCTGGTGGCCGCTTACGGAAATGGCGGTCTGACCCTTTGGGGCCTTTCAGCCGGACGGGCTCCGTTGCTCCTGTTGTCCGAGACGATTCCCGAGCCGGTTTCCTTCGATGCCACGTACCTGGAAGGACAGCTCATCTTCAGTCTGGCCCAGAAAGCCGAGAAAGGCTGGCTTGTCCTGGCCCAGGCCGTCAACCTGAGCGGGCGGCGCCTGGGGCCCTGGCAGGCCATCGGGAAAGTCGATTATCGACCGGGCGATCTTTTGCGGCCCATCCGCGTTGCCGCGGCCGGGTCGGCCGTCTACGTTTTCTACAACCTGGATCACCAGGATAAAGGGGAGTGGACAACGGCCAGTTACTTCTTGTCTTTTTCGCGGGAGCTACTCCTCTCTACCACTCCGAGCTCTCCCGGGGAGGCAAAAGGGGCCAGGAGTGGGGAGGGGGCGGGAGCCGGGGCGGACGCGGGATCTGGCGCAGCTGAACCGCAGCCCATCACCTTTTCCGCACCGGTTAACGGGATGACAGTGCTGGAGATCTCCAACCCGACCCCAGCTGGCGGTGGGGTTGACCCGGTTCGGGTGGCCTACGTTGCCCTAACCCGAACCCGTTTTAAAAAGGACATCAACCTTCTCACCATCGATTTTAGGGACGAACGGCGGGACGGAAGCGCGTTGGCCGCCAACACCGCCGGTGCGGCCCTGGCCCCAACTCTGGTTAGGCAAGGTAACGATTACCGCTTGGCCTGGATCGACACGGCCGGCTTTGGCCAGTATAAAGTTCGTCTGGCCGGAAGCGACGCCACCTTCCGCCAAAGGGCGGACCGGGCAACGGCTTCCGATTGGCTGGAGGCGGCCACCGACACCCTCTTCAATCTCCTTCTCTCCTTAGTGCCGGCGTCCATCGGCCTGGTCTGGCTTCTACCTTCTCTTTTCTTCCTCTTCGGCATCAACCTGGTGGCTTTGACCTGGAGTGAACACAACCGGGGCAAGGTCCTGGCGATGGCGGTAGGTCTCTTGCTGGCCGCTAAAATCCTCGCCTTACCCGGGGTCCTCTACCGGCCCTATCTGGTGGCCGTCCTCCCCACCTGGTTGGCCTGGCCGCCTTCCCGCTTGCTGGTTCCCCTGGGCCTGACGCTTTGGGCGTGGTATTTTTCCCAAAAAGACCTCCAGCAAAGAGGCAGCAGGAGCGGGATTACGGCCTTCCTCTGGTTTGTCTTCTGGGATACCCTCTACTTTGCCACCCTCTATGGCCCCTTCCTGCGACATTGAGAAAAACTGCACAAAAAGCCCCGGCGGCGGCAGGAAAATACCTGGCCGGAATTGAATACTTTACTTAGGAGCAAGCCTTGACAGGTACAAAAACTTGACTGGACGGCAGCTTTCTGGCCGGAGACAGCCGGCTGGTTCGGCTTTAAAGCAATCATCGCCTACCGGCGGAGTTTCTCGCGGGATTGAAGGCGTGATTGAAGCACGGGACGGCAGCGTGCGCGCGGACAGACGGCTCCTAAACGAGGTGGAAATCCCCTTGGACTGCGAGGCGCGATTAATAAGGAGTGGTCCTGACGAGGGTATTGCCCCAAGTTCTCGATCCAACTTCTCCGCCGGCAGGGAGGACACCTCAGGCTGTCATCAAGGCCCCACCAAGGCCACAAGAGGGGGGACGGCCGGTGGGTAAAACGCGTCTCAGTCTGCAATTGATCTTGAGCATAACCATCATCATCGTCTCGGTCATGTCCGTGGGGCTATACGTGGATCTCACCCGTTTGCGCTGGCGGGCAGAGCTGGAACTTCGGGACAAGGCCGAGGCGGTGACACGGCAGTTTTTGTCCATCCGCACCTTCATCGCCAGCGAGCAAAACCTGCGCTTGACCGGTAGTTCATCCTCCCCCACCCACCACCTGGACCCGGTGGCGGCGGAGAAGGGGATCAAGGAGATTTTTGGCCCGGGCACCAATTTTTCGCTGCGCGAGGTCTGGAACATTTGCCCTGATCCGGCTCGGGTTCGGCCGGCCAATCCGGAAGACCTGGCCATGCTCAAGCAATTGGAGGCCAATCCCAACCTCAAGGAATTTTGGGAAGTAAAGCACGAGGGAACGGAAAGGGTCTTCCGGTACATGATCCCCGTCTATATGGAGCAGCCCTGCCTGAGTTGCCATCCTGGAGATTGCAATGGGCCGTACCAGGTGGGGCAGCTCATCGGGGGCATTGCCCTCCGCGTCCCCATGGGAGATTTTGAGAAGGTCGTCCGCACGGAGACGGCCAGCCGGGTCGTTTTTACGCTGCTCCTCATTGTTTTGACCATCATCGCCTTGAGCCTCTTGACGTCTTGGTTGGTCACGACACCTTTGAGCCGCCTGAGTGCCGCCACGGCCAAGATCGGCGCCGGAAACATGGAGGAGGGAATCGCTGAAATCAAGGCCGTTCCGGCCCAGGGCGAGATCGCGCAGCTGGCCAGCGATTTTGCCCTGATGGCGGAACGCCTGAAAAGCCTTTACGAAGGTCTGGAAGAAAAGGTGGCCGACCGCACTCGCGAGCTTTATGAGGCATATGAACAACTGACCGTCCGGCAAGAAGAGTTGACCAGGATCAATCGCGAGCTGGTCAAGGCCAACCGCCTGAAATCGGAGTTCTTGAACATCGTTACCCACGAACTGCGCACCCCACTGACGGCCGTTTTGGCCTTTACCGAGTTGCTTCTAGAGCAGATTCCGGGACCGCTAAACGAAAAGCAGAAAGAGCTTTTGGAGGACATCATCGAAAGCAGTCAGCAGCTTTTGCACCTGATCAACGACCTTCTGGATCTGGCCAAGATCGAAGCGGGCAAGATGGAGTTCCATCTTGAGGAAATAGAACTGGCCGCCCTCCTGCAGGATGTGAGCAAGAGAATGAGCCTCCTGGCCGAGCGGAAGGGCTTACAGCTACTGGTGGAGGTGCCGGACGGGACCATCACGCTGCACGGCGATCGGATGAAGGTGGAGCAGATCTTGACCAATCTGCTCAGCAATGCCATCAAGTTTACCCCCGGCGGTGGAACCGTCACCGTTGGCTTAAAGAGAAACCTGCAAGGGGTCACGGTGTGGGTGGCCGACACGGGGATCGGGATCCGCCCGGAAGATCAGGAGATCATATTTGAGAAATTCCGGCAGGTGGACGGATCGGCCACCCGGAGCCATTCGGGATCCGGCCTGGGCCTGGCCCTGGCCAAACACCTGGTGGAAATGCATCACGGCCGGATTTGGGTGCAAAGCCAGCCCGGTCGGGGGAGTACCTTTTACTTTTTCCTTCCCTATGAACCGGAAACCGCCGATGCGGTGCTGAAACCGGATTGGAGCGGCACGGAGAACAAGGAAGACAAAGGGTGACGGGCGAAGGGTCACGGGCGAAGGGTGACCCCCATAAAGAATGGGCGATGCTTTTAAAGAATGGGTGAGGCTTATAAAGGGGCAGCCGCCAGGGAAGAAAAATCCACCGGCCGAACCGGCACCGCCCTCGGCGAGGCCAAGCTTGAAGTCCGGCCGGCGACAGGATGCCGCTGAGCGCGGCTCTCCAGGGAGGGAGAATTGGCGCGGTTCCGGACGAAAGGCAGTTGTCGAGCGGTCAAGGGCGGTCGGCGCAGGGGAACGCGGCCAGCTGGCACCTCATACAGACGCTGGTCATTTTCAGCTAAGGGGTGAGACAAATGAGCGAGACCAGAATTCTCATCGTTGACGACGAACCCAAGATCGTCAAAGCCGTCAGCTATCGTTTAGAAAGCGAAGGATACCAGGTCAGTGTAGCCTACGATGGAGAAGAGGCGCTGCGCAAGGCCACCACGGAGCACCCCGATCTCATCGTCCTTGACCTCATGCTTCCTAAAATGGACGGTTACGAGGTTTGCCGGAAGATACGAAAGACCATGGATACGCCCATCATCATTTTATCGGCGCGGAGCGATGAGCTGGACAAGGTGGCCGGTTTTCAGGCCGGGGTCGACGACTACATGACCAAACCCTTCAGCCCAGCGGAATTGGCCCTGCGCGTCAAAGCCGTTCTCCGGCGAACCCGCGATCGGCTGGATGGGAGGCGACCTGAGGAGATCATCTCTCACGGTGAATTGACCGTCGACCGGCGGACGCGAACGGTAAAACGGGGGAACGAAGTCATTGAAGTAACGGCAAAGGAGTTCGACCTGCTCTGGTTGCTGGCCTCCAACCCCGGTCGGGTTTTCACCCGAGAGGAGCTTTTGGAAAGGATCTGGTCCTCCGATTACGAGGCCGACTACAAAAATGTCACCGTGCTGGTCAGCCGGCTGCGCGACAAGCTCGAACCCGACCCCTCAAACCCCCGCTATATCAGGACCGTGTGGGGCGTGGGTTACAAGTTCGAAACCGGGACCTGACTGCCGCCGCGCCCACCGGCGTATCTTTCTTAGTCACACTTTTTTCATGAAAAAGTAAGAGAAAAGCAATGATTTTGTGCTATACTAATGCTAGCTAGGGTCACGCGAATTTCAGTCCGCACCCGTCCCAGAGGCGAAGCATTTCTCGTTTTTTGGGAGTCCACCACAATTTAACCCTGAGTAAAGGCCGGTGAGCCCAAATGACTCAGGTGATTCAGTTTCGAACCCGGGAAAGGCCCAAGGCAGCCTTAACTCAACACCGCCGCGGGATTGTCATCCCCCTAAGGGGCAAAAGGCGAAAAAAGGGGAGAAGCCTTTTTCTGAGCTGGAGCCCGGCGCTCATCCTCTTCTCGGGTTCGGTTTTCATCGCCCTGCAAAGCCTGCTCGGGCTAACCAGTTTAGCTTTGTTGGTTGGTGGTGTCATCAGTCTGGTCAGACTGTAGGAGGCGGAAATTATCGCGCCGGGGCCTGGATAGGCAGCGTTCCGAGGGACGTCTCTACCGGTCAACGGGTAACGGAACGAGGGTCTGGCGAATGGCGTAGACATTGTACTGCAGCGAGGCGGGTTGAATCAAAGCGACTCAAGCGGGGGATAAGCTAAGTCATCACCTTTAATAAGTCATAACCTTACTGATTGGATAATGAGCTTTCCGGTGCGGTGGCAGGCGCCGGAATTGACAAGTGGCAGTAGTCGCAGGGGCATAAGCCCGGGCAGAGACCCGGGCTTATGCCTTTTCACCCGAGTGAGCGTATTGAAGGCTAAGGTAACTCTTTAGGATTGGCGGAAGAAAAGAGCTGGAACGCCAAGGTCGTAGGGGTCTTGCCGCTGGATGGCTCACGGTTTTTGTTTCTGTGGTCGGAGCAACCTTAGTTTGGGGTCATTGGGCTAATTACACAAAGCTCAAGGTCATTCCTGCATTCTGGACGACGAAGCCAAAGCTACCTGGGAGAGGGGAGAGAAAACCTATAGCTTTTTAATGAACACTATCCCGGGTTCCTTCCCCCGCGCCAAAAAAATTTTTCATGAGGCAGGAAAAAGAAATCTAGTGTAGAATTATTTTTGGTGCAAGCGGTTGCAGAAACCTCAACAAGCCGAAGAAAGATCTGTTGTAGACTTGTACCAACGGGAATTTTGTTCCCCCAAAGGTGGTAAACTTGCCTTTTGTGCAAACGGTTGCGTAAATGCCTGGCTGAAAAAAACTAAGCAAACATTGTTAAAAGGAACCGGCACTGAGTCAAACGAAACAGTCGGAAACGAAAGGAGGAAGAAAAAATGTGGCGACAGAAGGTTTCGATCATTGGTTTCACGCTTTTAATTGTATTTATTTGGTCTGGCCTGGCCGATCTAGCAACAAATGACAACAACGTCGAGTGGGATGGCCTTCACAGCGATCAAACTGCTCTCTATATGAGTCCTACCGAACCGACATCGACCACGGCTATCACTGTTAAACTGCGCACCTTTAAGGGTGATATCACGTCGGCCAACGTGAAATATTATGACGAAGCTGACGGGCTCTTCCACTGGGTTCCCATGACTTGGGTAGCCAACGATGTTACTGGTGTATTCGATTTCTGGCAGGCTACCATCCCGGCAAGTGGTTCCCGCAAGTGGTATCGCTTTCAGGTCAACGATGGAACAGCCACGGCTTGGTTGAACGCTCGCGGCATCAGCAGCACGGAGCCGTCATCAGGAGACTTCTGGATTGTGCCCGGTTTTCAGACTCCTGCCTGGGCGAAAAATGCCATTTTCTATCAGATCTTTCCTGACCGCTTTTATGATGGTGACCCGACAAATAATGTCAAGGACGGGGAGTATTACTACAACGGGAATCCCACGAAAGCGATGGCCTGGTCGGACCTGCCCGAGCAACCTAAGCTGGACCGGGATTTCTTCGGTGGAGATTTGTTAGGCATTCGCAGCAAGTTGGGACCATACCTCCAGCAGCAGCTGGGGATCACCGCTCTCTACCTGAACCCCATCTTTCAATCGCCATCCAACCACAAGTATGATACACAGGATTACTGGTTGGTCGATCCTCATTTCGGCACCAATACCGATCTAGCCAACCTGGTGGCCGATGCTCACAGCACCGCCAACTTCACTGGAGATTACCGGGTTTCAGTAGTGTT
>Ga0334722_10001311_pt1 | contig 31808 bp, 10 predicted proteins | sample C3_bottom_MG_FD_207210 | JGI IMG/M metagenome (GOLD analysis project Ga0334722, IMG submission 207210) | Sediment microbial communities from Yellowstone Lake, YNP, Wyoming, USA - C3_bottom | ecosystem: Environmental > Aquatic > Freshwater > Lake > Sediment | place: USA: Wyoming | collected... | reverse complement strand
GGCCACGGTCACCTTCAAAGTTTCCCAGACCACGAAGAAGATATATGTAGACATACCGATGCCATACCTGCGCATGTCCAACCAGTCGAACCGGATGTGCCTCGACTGCCACGTCGACCGTACGGACAGCGCGGTGTCGCACGCCCCAGGTAGCGGGGTGAAGGACAACCACCCGGTGATGGTGGGCTACGGCCATAGCAGCGGCCAAAACGATACCCTTAAGTCCTCCCCGGACGCCAACATATTTATCAGCTACACCACCGGAGGCGCCAAGGTGCTCTGCACCTCCTGTCACGACGTCCACAACTCGGAGGGCAAGGACGGAAGGATTTTGCGCGCGGCCGACAGTACAAAGCTGTGCCTTAACTGCCACGACTCGGCCAAGGTGTCCACGCACAAAGGCAACAAGCACGACAAGTATGCCAACACCAGCAGCATACCCACCGGCTGCGTCGATTGCCATTCTACCCACAACACCACCAACGTGTTCCTGGTGAGGGATAAGATAAAGTCGCCGGACGGGGTGACCAGGTCCGTCAAGTTCAGGAACCTCTCCGGCCCCGACAGCTTCGGTATGGACACCGGCAGTTCCATATGTGAGGCCTGCCACTCAAAGACCGGGCCGCATAAATACGACGGGGAGGCCAAGGGTCACCACACGGCAGAGAACTGTCTTAAATGCCACAAGCACGAAAAAGGGTTCGCAGGCTCGGGCGGCAGCAACCCCTGCTACGACTGTCACGACGGTTCGGTAAGCGCTGACATAAAGTCCCTCATGGGGTTAGGCACGTCGGTATATTCGGGTGGGAAACCCTCCAGGCACAAGATAGCTTTCGACAACGCGAGTACGAGCAGCTGCCTCACCATGTGCCATACCAAGCTGCATAACCGGGCCTCGCCGAACTTGAATTTGTGGCCTGAGATCACGGTCTGTGCCAGCGTTTCCTGTCATAACGGCGGCACGGGTCTTACCTCGGCAGGGAAGAGCATTAACATAGCAGGCAGTTACGCGGGTTCCATGCACAACTACACTACCTCCACCGAGGACGAGAAGGGGTGGTTCCGCTACAACGCGGACTGTACCAAGTGCCACCTCCCGCACGGCTCCGACTCCTACCCCAACCTGAGGGCGACCATAAACGGCTCACCCACGAACGGCAACTCGGAGGACCTGTGTTTCGGCTGCCACAACAGCGCCAGGTCAAAGGGCGCGCCCGACATAAAGGACAACTGGAAGGCGAACCCGTCCAACAAGGGCCACTACGACTATCAGGCCGGCCGGCAGATGAAGTGCACGGCCTGCCACGGCCCGCACGGCACCCAAAACGACAGCATGATCAGCGACAGCCTGGGCGGCCCGGCACAGGGCGGCGCAAAGCTCACGAGGGATGCGATATGCCGCGCCTGTCACAGCGGCAAGGGCGGCAGCAGCCACAACGTGATGGGCGACGCCCCGGGCTCCTATAGTAACTTCTCGGCGGCGTCCATGCACAACTTCGGTTTGAACGTGGCCATCGGCGGGCACACTGTGGACCTCACCTGCGAAGGCTGCCACGACCCGCACAACACCTCTAATGCGCGGCTTCTCCAGGACAAGGTGGTATTCTCGGAATACAGCACGGTCAGGGTGAAGCCGGTCAGCGCGGTGCTCGACGCGAACGGCTCCATAACGTCTTACACCGCCGGGTGGAGCGATTACTGCGCCATTTGCCACACCTCGATGCTCTTGACCGGCGGGCAGTCGCCGTACAGGAGGCACCCGATAGACATAGCCCCGGGCGCGTTCTACCCGTACACGACCGCGTTCGGGATGAAGGCTGTGCCCCTCGTGTCCGGCACGGTCTCCTGCGTCACCTGCCATTATACGCACGGCTCTCCGAAGCCGTACCTCCAGAGGATACAGAGCGCGGACACGCCTGAGAACCGCCTTTGCCTGCAGTGCCACGAAAACGGCAAGTTCATGCAGGGCGGCGCAGGCTCGCACGGCGGTTTCATGCAGAACCAGGGCCGGTGCAGGGACTGCCACAACATGCACGACAAGGCCAACAAGAAGCTCCTCGTGGAGGGCACCGAGAGCGTGCTCTGCAAGTCGTGCCACAGCGGCGGGGTGGGCTCGAAGTATAACGTATGGAAGCCTTACACTACCACAAAGGACCCGTTTGCCCTCGAGGGGACGGGCGGCACGTTCGGTAGGTACTCGGAGGTCCGGGGCGGCAGCGCCCACAGCATGCACGCCATAAACGAGGAGGCCAACCCTGCGCCGGGCGGCGTGACGACCGAACACCGCTGCGGCACATGCCACAACCCGCACGGGAGCAAGAACTACCGGATACTGAGGGACAAGGTCAACAACGTGACCGGGATAAACGTCTACGCCCGCACGGACAACGAGGGTACATTCATAAACTACTCTACCGGCATGGTGAAGTTCTGCTCCGCCTGCCACGCCGCATACACCACTACGGACGACGGCAGCGGCAACTGGATAAGACACCCGGTCGGGGTTAAGATATCCAACTACTCCACTGAATACGCGAACTACAGGAACAACACCTCTTACAAGCCGAAGGTCGAGCTGGAGTCCGGCGAGACGGTGTCCTGCGTGTCCTGCCATTTCGCGCACGGCAGCGGTGCGGACGCCAACCTGAAGTTCCCTGGCGGTAAGTCGGTCAACGCCTGCAAGACCTGCCACAGCCGCACCTTCAGCGCGGGGACGCCCGGCTCGCACGCTGGTTACGCGAACAACGACGGGACCTGCTCCGACTGCCACAGCATGCACGCCAAGGGCAACGCGAAGCTCCTGAAGGACGACGCCGAGACCGCGATATGCGTAAACTGCCACGACAACCCCGGTACGAGCAAAAGCCAAAACCCCAGCCACTTGGACGTCTGGAAGGGCGCCACGGTAGACTCCCCGTCATCGTGGTTCGGGACGGCGGGTTCATTAGGCGCATACGACGCCGTGAACGGCGGCAACGCGGCTTACATGCACCCGGTCAACAGCGAGGCCAGGCAGGCGCCGGGCGGCTCATACACGGTGGTGCACTGCGGGACCTGTCACGACGCGCACGGCAGCAAGGGCTACCGTCTGCTCAGGAATACCCTTAACAGCAAGGGCGGCATACTGGTGCTGGCGGGCGTGGACTCGTTCGGCAACACCACGTCGTACCACAGCGGCATGTCCGGGTTCTGTACCGCCTGCCACAAGGCTTACATCGACTACGGCACGGCTGCGGGGTATACACGGCACCCGGTTGACGTGGCGCTTACCGCCGAGCAGTTGAACAACTATAATAGCCAGAACGGCCGGAGGCTGCTGCCGCTCGAAGACGGCAAGGTGACCTGCACAACCTGCCACTTCGCGCACGGCGGGCCGTACCTGGCCATGAAGCGCATGGACGGCAACCAGATGTGCCAGATATGCCACGCGAAGGGGCTCGACCCGGCCAACGGCTACAGGGAGGTCATATACCCGCACGGAGGGTTTGAGAACAACGCCAAGAACTGCACCGTATGCCACAGCATGCACACTGGCAACAACAGGAAGCTGCTCGTGATGTCGGAGGAGACCGACCTCTGCTACAGCTGCCACGGCCCCGGCGGGACCGGCACGCTGGTATGGAAGGGCGACAAGCCGCCTACGCCGACGGCGTGGGACGGCACGGCAGGCTCGTTCGGCGCGTTCAACAACTCGAGCGGCGGCACGATAAACAGCCACCACTCCATAAACAAGACGGATACGCCTGCGCCGGGCGGGACCACGACCGACCACCGCTGCGGGACCTGCCACAACCCGCACGGCAACAACAACTACAGGATGCTGAGGGACGACGTGAACGGGAGTTCGGGCATCAGTGTCAGGTCGAACACGCTGGGCCGGTACTCATCAGGCATGAGCACTTTCTGTACGGCATGCCACACCTCGTACGGCGATACCGGCAGCGGTGTGGGCGGGTACACGAGGCACCCTGTAAACAAGATGCTTACGTCTCAGGAATACACCAACATATCGGGCACCGCGCTGGAGCCGAAGGCCCAGATCGAGGGCCGGAAGGTGATGTGCCTGTCCTGCCACTTCGCGCACGGGAGCCCGGCCAATGCTATGCTCAGGATGCGCTCTTACACGTCTTCCGAGAGCGAACTCTGCCAGCAGTGTCACAAGAAGGGCTATAACTCTGATGGCCAGCAGGTGCGCTACACGCACGGCGGCTTCAACGGCAACAACGCCAACTGCAGCGTATGCCATAGCGTCCATTCCAAGGACAACCCGAAGCTCCTGGTAGAGGCCAAGGAGGCGAACCTGTGCAACAACTGCCACTCGGGCATAGCCAAGTTCAACGAGTTCAGGGCGGAAGACCCGGACGTGAAGATTACATCGCCCAGCCGCTTCAACGTGTTCTCGTCCATAGGCAACTCGTTCGGCAACTACTCCGTGGGCGGCGGGGACGTGGTCTCCTGGCACGAGGTTGACGGCACGCACACTGCGCCGGGCGGCAAGACGCTTGAGCTTCGGTGCGGCAAGTGCCACAACCCGCACGGCGGCGACAACTTCGTGATGCTAAGAGACACGGTCGAGGGCGTGACGGGCATAAAGGTCTTCGGGCACGTAAGCTCGACCGGGCCGTTCAACACATACTCCTCCGGGTTCGCTGGTTTCTGCTCGGCCTGTCACTCGCGGCTCACGAACTGCGGGACGGGTGACCCGTGGACGAGGCACCCTGTGGACTTCCAGCTGAAGGAAAAGCAGTACGCCAACTGGTCGGCGACCGGTATATCGCCCAAGGTCCCGCTCGAGGCCGGGCGGCAGGTCACGTGCATCACTTGCCACAACAGCCACGGCTCCAAGAACTACTCGCTCCAGAGGTTGGGCGGCAACGGCATGTGCCAGCAGTGTCACAAAAGGTAATGATTAAATGACAGGGGTGACCTAAGAGATGCCCAGTAAAGCTATAAGGCTATTAACGTACATTGCAGTCGTAGCAGCAGTAATGCTTGGCTCGGCCGCCTTCGCCGACGTCACCGGCAGGCCGCACGACCTGAGCCTTAGTAACCCTAAGGGCCACTGCATCAACTGCCACGACCTGCACCAGACCAAACTGGGCGCGGGGTATGCGCACAACCTGAAGCGTGCCAACGAGATGGAGGTCTGCTACCAGTGCCACGCAGGCACGCACAGCAACTACTCCAGCATCGACCCGACCATGCCGAACCGGACGAGCCTGATAAGCCGCTACGACATAAGAAGCGAGTTCGAGGACGACCACGTGCACTTCCCCAGGTACGGGATGGACGGCGAGCACAATAAGTGCTCGCAGTGTCACAACCCGCACGGGGTGTTTAACCACACATCCACGACGAGGAAGCCGAAGCTGCTCTCCGCCGGGCCGGACGCAGTGACCGACACGGACGAGTACTGCTTCGTATGCCACAACAACGACGCCAACCCACCGCACCAGCCGTTCTCCAATATATCTCTGGGGTCGCCGTACAAGTTCTCCCGCACCACATACAAGGGGATGACGCACTCTACGTTCTACCGCGCGACCACCGTGACCGAGCCTGTCCCGGACACGGCGCTGACGTACGACGACAACCCGTACGGCAAGGGCAAGGACATATCCTGCCTCACATGCCACCGCCCGCACGGCTCGCCCAATGACCATATGCTGAAGTCCAAAGACGACCAGAACTTCTGCCTCGCCTGCCACAACGGCTCTAAGGCGGCCAGCCTGACTTCGTTCACGACCAGCGGCCACGGCAAGGCGGGCGTCAGGAGGGTCTGCCAGGAGTGTCACTTCCCGCACGGCACGGGTCAGGAAAACGCAACCAAGAAGACTATAACCGACCCGCACACGTCCACGGACAAGAACGCGTTTGTAAACCTCTCAGGCATGAACGCCGTATGTTTCGCGTGCCACGGACAGGCCAGCTCCGGCAAGTACTACTACGGCAAGACAGCATACAAGGCCGCCGCCCATACCGGCGCGCACAACCCGGCCGACGTATCAGGCGACCAGGCCGCGGGCGAGTGCGACAACTGCCACAACCCGCACGGCAAGGGCTTCACCAAGATGACGGTGGACCAGAAGGAGTCGCTCTGCTACGACTGCCACAACGCGACCACACCTAACACCCAGAGCGGCCAGGACGTCTCCGCGATGTTCCAGATGAACTCGCACCACGACCTCAGCAAGGTGAAGTGCGTCAACTGCCACAACGTACACAGGAACACCAAGACACAGGTCATGATGGACCCGTTCAAGCCGCAGTCCACCGTGACCGACAAAAAGACGTTCTGCCTCAAGTGCCACAGCGGGACGACGCCAACCGGCATGACCGGCGCGCTGAACGTATACTCGACATGGAACAACAACGGACACGACAGGACGCACAACCTTCTCTGCTCCGACTGTCACGAGTCGCACGGCTCGCCGAACTCGAAGAACCTGAACTACCACACAGTGTCTTACAGCAACTACTCCGCGAAGTTCAGGGTAGGGGCGTCCTTCGGCACGCGGGCCTTCTGCGAGCTATGCCACAACCGCACCGGGCTGGGCTACAGGAGCGCGAAGAAGATACCCACGGGAAGCTCATACGTATCTCAGCACGACCAGGCGGACCCGACCGTCTGCAACACATGCCACACCGGCAGGCACAACCCGGCGCTCGGCTCCGGCTACTACACGAACGCGTGCCTCGACTGCCACAAGCAGGGCGTGGGCAACCCACTGCCTAACGCCAACGCGGAGTTCAACACCCCGGCCACCTCCGGTGACATGAACACGTACTCCTCGATACACGACGTAACGTACAGCCCGCCTGCTACGGTCGACTGTGTAAAGTGTCACGGCGCGAACCACAAGACCGACCACAGGCCGACAAACAAGATAATAGACCCGGACCCGGCATACGGCTATACGAACATGTCGAGCATCCGGAGGAACAACATATTCTGCCTGGAGTGTCACGGCCAGACCAAGGTGACGCTCAAGGGGATAACCCCGTCCAACATAAGCACGGTATGGAGGAACGGCGGGCACGACGTTACGCACCAGATGTACTGCACGGACTGCCACGAGTACCACGCCTCGCTGAACAAGGCCCTCATCAGGTACAAGACGGTCGCGTACAACAACTACTCCGCGAAGTTCAGGCCGGGCATGGCCCCGACCTCGCGCGCAGTGTGCGAGCAGTGCCACAACCGCACCGGCCTCGGCTTCAAGGGCGCCAAGATGATACCGACGGGGCTCGGATATGTCGGCCAGCACGACCTGTCCGACACGACGCTTTGCGTGAACTGCCACACGGACAGGCACAACCCGCGCCTCAAGGACTACACAGGCACCAAGGCGTACTACACGATAAAGTGCCTCGACTGCCACACGTCGGGCGTAAAGAACCCGTACCCGAACTCAGACGTCGAGTTCAACACCCCGAGGACCGGCGCGTCGGACAACACGAAGAAGTCGATACACAACGTGACCTACAACCCGCCCTCGAAGGTGGACTGCACGAAGTGCCACGGCTCCAACCACGAGGTCGACCATAGCCTCACCAACAAGATAAAGGACCCGGACCCCGCCAACGGGCTTACCAACATGTCGAGCATACGCACGAACAACACGTTCTGCATTGAGTGCCACGACTCGACCCCGATAGCCCTCGGCAACAAGACGGGTATCAACATACTGTACACATATACCACTGCCGGGCACGGGACTGCGTTTGCCGCAAAGACGCTCTGCTCCACCTGCCATACGTACCACGGCTCGACTAACGACAAACTGTTGAGCACGGTCATAAACGGCTCGGCCGTGCTGTCCAACCATTCCGGCAACAACTCCTCTGTCTGCGTCGCATGCCACAAGGGGATAAAGCGCTCTACGCCCCAGTGGTCCGGGTTTACAGTGTATTCCGGCTCCGTGCACGCATTCGGGAACCCCACCACCGGCAATGTGGTCACGGACGGCAAGCACGCCCCCGGCGCGTGCGTCAACTGCCACAACCCGCATGGCGTCAAGCTCTCAGGCACCAAGACCTCCAACATGCTGTACGCGAAGGAGGAGGACCTCTGCTACATCTGCCACAACTCCGTTACGAAGAACACGTCCTCCGGCGACGACGTTAAGGCGCGCTTCCAGATGACGACTCGCCACGCCATCTCGGACGCAGACCAGAAGGGTGCTGACGGCATAGCGGGCAACTCCGACGATGCGAAGATAGAGTGCACTGACTGCCACGACCCGCACACCGTCACCGAGCGGCAGATGGCGTTCAAGAACCTCAGCGGCCCGGGCGGCAAGACTGTACTGCCGGAGGTGGCCGACCAGTCGTTCTGCATAAAGTGCCACTGCGCTACCCCGCCCACCGGGATAAAATACCCGGCAGTAGGAGTATGGGACAAGTCGCAGTTCCTCCAGTCCGCCCACGGCAACCACCTAAAGCGCGACCGCTCATTCGGGAACTACTCGAACGGAGCGACATACGCATGCAAGGTTTGCCACAACCCGCACGGCTCGAACCAGGCCGCCATGCAGAGGGATACCTGGGACATAGACAGAGACGGCATACCGGACGACATAGACGGCGACGGAGTGCTCGACTCGACCAACAAGGTAGGGTTTATCGGGTATTCGACCGGCACGCGGAAGGTCAAGCTGGTCACAAAGATGGCCGGCATTCCGTCGAGGGCGTTGTTCAAGCGTGTATCGTCCACGATACCTTTCCAGTCGAACGGTACGGTAGACGTGGAGCTTTGCCTCAACTGCCACGACGGGAGCCCCGCGCCCGACGTCGAGGTCTTCTTCAAGAAGCGTTCTCACCACGCGGTGACCTATGCCGACCAGCAGGCAGACGGTGGCGTGAAGATAGAATGCTACAACTGCCACGACCAGCACAGGGCGCAGTTCAGGAACACCACCGCCCACTACAACACGACCGAGTACGCCACCACGGACCCGTACTCGCCGAGGGAGCCGATGCCGGGCGACGCATCGTTCTGCCTCAGGTGCCACGACAACGACCCGCCGGCCGGCATATCGTTCGGCAACAAGACGGGCACGCACCGCCTCAAGAACATAAAGCTCAGCTACAACCCGAACAACCACACGTACGGCCCGTATGCCTACGACGTAATAACCACGTTCATCGGTCACTACTCGCAGTCAGACGGCAAGGCCCTGATGTGCCGCGACTGCCACAACCAGCACGGCAGCGACTATACCAAGATGCTCAGGGACAACACCGTGCCGGGCGGGCCTAACTACGACGCCAAGCTCAACATACAGAACATGCAGGCGGTCACGCTCAGGCAGTCCGACCCGGTTGGCGGCGGCGACACGCTGCCGGTGACTTCTACCACCGAGCACTGCCTCGCGTGCCACAGCGGCGTGACGACATACAAGGGCAACCTGATACCGATTCCGCCTCCGCCCGACTCGGCCGCGCGCAACTTCACCATGTCCTCGGTCGGCAAACACCCCGACCTGAAGGATGGCGTCGCCGAGACGAACGGCCACATATACGACGCTACATTCGCGGTGATAACCACCCCGGGCAGCGTGAAAGAGGTCTGCACCGTATGCCATGACTCGCACAACCCGTACATAAAGACTACAAACGGGGAGTTGATGGACTGCTACCAGTGCCACAACATGAACACCTCGCTGCCGGACGTGCAGTCGGAGTTCAACGACAACCCGACGAGACCGACGTATTCCAAGTCCATACACCCGATAAAGTATGACCCGACAGGGAATACGCCCGCATACGTGGAGTGCCTGAAGTGCCATGACCAGACGAAGCACATGCAGGGCAAGGTCAGGCTCAGGAAGGTCCCGACGGCCTTTGACAACTACACCGCTGACACTGAGGTATGGGTGGAGCCGGTGACCAACAGGACAGTCAACCAGTTCTGCCTTGAATGCCACGACACGGTCGCGCCTGTTGCGTCCTCGTTCTGGCGCGGCGGGACGGAGCACGTGCCGCCGAAGCTGCCCGCAAACCACGGCGACGGCGCGCACTTTGCAAACGCCGGGCTTCTGTGCACCGACTGCCACGAGTACCACGGGTCGCGGAACAACGGCCTGAGGAAGAACGCGAGCGGGGACGAGGAGTCGTTCTGCTACACATGCCACAACAACCCTGCGAAGAGCAAAAGCGGGGTGAACATACAGTCCAAGTTCTCAGGCACGGCGAGCCACCACCAGGTAAGCTCCACCGAGCAGGCGACTGCGGGGAGCAAGGTCGAGTGCGAGGACTGCCACAACCCGCATTCGGTCACGAGGACAAACTCCGTCGTGTCTGCAGCCGACAAGGCTACACCCGTCCCGGCAAACGACTCGTTCTGCATCGGCTGCCACGACGCAAACGGCGCGAAGGACGTCAAGTTCCCCGGCTTTGCAACCAGCACGTCCGGCCAGGAGTGGAACGCCACGACCGGCAAATGGAACAAGTGGAACAAGTCTGCGTTCACAAGCTCCGGCCACCAGACGGGCGGGGTCGCCTGCAAGAGCTGTCACGACTCGCACGGCAGCTCCAACTACGCGCTCCTGCTCCAGAGCTATACCTCTGCCCTCGGCAAGGGCACCGGGGTGTCCGTCACCTTCGGCAAGCACTCGTCCTGCCGTGGCAAGCGGAAGGAGGAGGTGGGCGTCAACAAGGTCTGCAGCTCCTGCCACAAGGGCGCTATGGGCGTGTACGGCGGGTATGCCTCGTTCACCTCGCTCAGCTTCGGCACGAAGGGCATGATAAACCAGACCTCGCTCTCCGCCGTCAGGAAGAAGGGTGTGGACAAGAACTGCACGTACTGCCATAACCCGCATGGGACGACACAGCCGAACCTGATACGTTCGAACAAGCCGCTGTACATGAACTTCTCGTCCTCGCAGTTCGGCAACGCGTACGCCTTCAAGTCTAACAGGGGCTTTGCGAACTCCACGACCGGTGCGCCCTACTACATGTTCTGCAGCAGCCGGAGCTGCCACGATACCGTGAGCCAGAGGGACATGTCCACGACGTACTCTACGTTCAAAAGGTCCGACACGGACAACTTTAACATGGAACGCCCGGCGGAGGTCTTCAACTTCAACCTGGGCGGCCGCTCGGGGAACATCTTCACCGGCTCCGACGCAAAGAGCTCGCACCACCCCATGAAGGAGGGCGTCATCACCTGCCTGTCCTGCCACAACGAGCACGGCTCCTCCTGGACGCCGGACTTAAGGGCCCCCTTCTACAGGGAGAACAGGTGGCCCAGGCTCTTTAAGAGCGGCATCGGCGGATACGAAAACACCCCGCCGACCTTCAGTTCGCCTAACTACCATTATTCCTACGGCGCGGGCTTCATGGGCACTGACTACTTCGAGAGCAGCGGGTACAGCAGCTCGCCAAACACCGTTAACCGCCAGAAGGTGAACACGGTCGTGCCTCCGTCAAACGCCAACGACCTGTGCCTCATGTGCCACGCGAAGGACGACATAATAGGGTCCGCCTCTACGGGCATGACACAGGCGTCCACCAGGTACCTGGGACACGAGGCGGTGCAGGGAGGGGCCGTTTGCACCAAGCAGATATCCCCCTCCGGCACGGGGCTTAACACGGACTACCACAACTTCTCGTGCTCGATGTGCCACAACCCGCACGCTACAGGCAAGTCCAAGCTCCTCAAGGTCGGCTGCTTCGCGGCGGTGGACAACGAGAACCTGAACAATACATGGGGTTATACCGTCTCCATATTCAAGTGCCACACGTACAGCTCTCCGACCACGACGACGACCCCGACCAACTTGACGGCCTTCAGGGGCTGGAGGAACCTCACTACCTCGGGCAGGAAGGACTTCACCCGCCCGACTAACGTGGTGACTAACCTCTCGGTTACAGGCTCAGACCAGGCCCTCCTGACCGTGAGCCTTCAGTGGACTGCGGTAGCGGAGACGCCTGGTGGGGCAAAGGCCGACCACTATAACGTGTACCGCTACACCCAGGCGATAACGCAGCTCACCAAACCATACGCCACGAGGGTGTCGAGGGGAGGCACGGGCACGGGCGCTACCATAGGTACTGCGATGAACCTGACGGACGACACCTGCCAGCCCGGCAACACGTACTGGTACGCGGTCACCGCCTGCGACGCAGAGAACAACGAGTCGTTTATCTCCAACACGGTGCAGGCTCCCTCGCTCGGCACTGACACCCTGTCCCCGAACGTAGTGACTACTCAGACGCTCGGGCAGATAACCTCCGGGAGCAAAAACGTCACGATAACCTGGAAGGACCCCGGCGACAACGTCAACGTGGTCAAATACAACATATACAGGAGGCAGCAGTCTACCCCGCTGACGGACGGGGACAGGAGCCCGACCTACCTTATATCTGGGGCAGGCGTGACAGACTTAAGCACGAGTGCCAACGGTAACGGGTTCCCCACCGACGGGAACATATACACGTACGTCGACTCTACCATGTCCTACGGGCTGGACTACGCGTACTCAGTGGTTGCCGTTGACTCAGCTAACAACATGGCAGGCGTGGCGACCGGGGTTAACCTCACCATCAGCGTGCTGGACCCGAAGCCCGCGTTCGTATCCATGTCGTCCATAAAGCCTGTCACCAGGAGCATGAGCGCTACGGTGCAATGGAAGCAGCCGGCAAACGACGGCGCCTTTGCGGGCTACAACGTATACAGGAAGGCGAGTTCCACGCTTACGCAGTCCGACATAAACCCGCCGACAGGGTCCGGGTTCAGGGTGATGAGCTCCGTGAGCGGACTTACCGCCACGGACAACGCCGTACCCGTTACCAACACGACCTACTACTACACGGTCACGGCCATAGACCAGTCCTCCGGCAAGCAGTCGGACATAGGGACGATCAAGACGCTCATCCTGCCCAGCACGCCGACGGGCGTTACGGCAAGGAAGCTGTCCAACAGCGCGGTTGCCCTCAGTTGGACCGCGCCCTCGCCTGCGGTGTCGAACTTCCTGTATTACAACGTATACAGCAGGCGAAACAGCGGGGCCTGGACTGCTGCTGCCACGACCGACTACACCCCCTCAAACGTGGCCATCACCAACGGGGACTTCGAGACCCAAAGCTCCGGCTGGACCTCTTCCGGCGCGAACAATACCATAACCTGGGATAACACGTCCAAATATGCAGGCACGTACTCCCTTAAGATGGTATCGACCACTACGGGCGACAACTACGCGGTCGGCTCGACCGACATAGTCGTATATCCAAGCACCAGCTATACATATTCCGGGTATACATACGTGCCGACGGCCCTGGGGTCCGGCCTGATGACCAAGCTGAGGGTTATAGAGTATAACGCCGGAGGCTCAGTGGTCGCGGACCGTACGGAGCCTGTGGGCGTCAACCAGTGCTCAAGCTGGCAGAAGGTCACGCAGACCTTCACCACTACTTCGACCACGACAAAGATAAGGCTCAGGCTTAATATCGCCGCTATAGGCACGGCATACTGGGACAGCTTAAGCCTCGTGTGCAACACCAAGCAGGTCTCCACGAGCGGGTGGGTGAATATGCTCGGTTATGAGCCGGGCAACTACGAGTTCGCCGTTACCGCGTACACCAGCCTGTACGGCTTCGTAGCCCCGTACGAGACATACTATTCTCCGCCTTCGGCGGTGATGGGGGTCACGGACACCTCCGTGCCTTCGACTATAAGCTCCGTCACGGCATCGCTCTTATCGCCAAGCTACATATATGCGAGGGCGGTCTGGAGCGCGCCCTCCGACCTGAACTTCAGCGGATATACACCAGATGGTATAAATTACTACCTGGTAGAGTCCTCTACAGACCAGGGCGGCACATGGAAGCTACAGACGCGCTCGAACCTCACTGACCCGGGCTTCGACACGTTTGCGGGTACGGCGGACGACGCGACGGTGGATACGTTCACCTACTGGACTGCGAGCAACACCAACGCATATGCGGTTACGGACTCACCCTGCGACAGTACTGCGGTTAAGATAAAATACACCGGCTCGGGCGTCAGGTCCATCACTTCAATTGATTCGCACACAGTGGCTACGCTGGCCAACAAGGCCTACTCGTTGTCGTTCTGGGCGAAGGCGAGCGCCACCTCCACGTTCCAGTTCTTCATACAGGAGAACGGGGGCAACTCAGACATTATAGGCCAGACCAGCCCGTCCATCGGGACGGCGTGGCAGCACTTCTCCACGAGCGGCACGTTCCCGTCGGACGCGTTCGCCACCGCGCCGATGGTGGTGATACGGCCGTCTTCCGACACAGCGGTGGACATAACGATAGACGCGGTGAGGTTAGAGTCAGGCTCAGGCGCTACCGTTGCCGACGACGGGACCTGCTTCGGTTACGGAGCAACCGGCGGGACGCAGACCTTCAACGACTGGAACACCCTTGCTACCGGCTTGTCGGTCAAGTACCGCGTAAAGTCGGTGGACGCATCGCAGAACTACTCGGCGCTTGCGACGTCCAACCTCGTGTATACCAAGCCCACACCCATAAACGACCTCCGCGCTGCGCCGTCTGCCACCAAGACCGCGAACGTGGTCAGCTTTACGACGCCCGCGACGCTTGCCGGGGTTAACCATTACGACGTATACGCGAGGTACAACACCGGCTTCACCAACGTGACGAGCGCAATACTGGTAGGCACCTTCTCGCCCTCGGCGTCATCCCGTAACAACGGCGCAAACGTCGCTTTGGAAGGCACGGCTACAGCGTCGTCGAGTGTAGGGACGAACCCGTCCTACGTGAAGGACGCCAGCAACGCTACGGGCTGGGTTGGTGTCACGGGCTCCTCGGCGGAGACGGTCACGCTTACTTTCAGCACGGCCGTCACGCTCAACAAGGTCTCGTTCGTTTTCCCGTCGGGTAATATCACCCCGAAGGACTACCTGGTCCAGACCTACAACGGCTCGACGTGGGTCACCCAGAAGACAGTGACGGGCAACGCTGCGCAGAACGTGAGCTACTCGTTAGACACCCCGGTCACTACGACCCAGGCGCGCATATCCATATCGGCTACGGTGGGCGGCATGACCACGAACGCGCCCACAGTGTACGAGTTCATGGTGTACCCGGGCGAGTCCTTCGAGCATGACATGACAAACGCCTCACTCATAGCTGAGCCCGGGAAGAAGTACTATTATGCGGTGCTCGCGACCGACGCAAACGGCCTGGTGTCAGACATCTCCTCCGGGGCCACGACCAACAGCATCGTGCCGGACAAGACCGGGCCCGACAAGGTCGGCAACATGGCCGTGACGAGCAAGGTGGGTTCGACCATAGCGAACCTGAGCTGGTCGAAACCGCTCGACAACTCCGGCAAGGGCGTGGGCACGGGTGCTACCGCCTTTGAGGTATACCGCCTGCCGACGAGCTCCATAGGCACGCCCGCGGCTGTCACCGACGACAACTTCGCCACTGCGAGCCTTGTTAAGAGCCGCAGCTACTCGTACGTGAACTACACCTCCGGTTTTGTGAACTGTACGAGTGTATGGTACGACCACAAGACGGTATACTACGCAGTGCGTTCGAGGGACGCTGCAGGCAACTGGTCGGTGATGTCGAACAGCCCGCACGTTGTTGTCGGCAAGGACGTGAAGGCGCCGTCGCCGCCGGACATCACGTCTTGCGTGCCGTCGACTTCGCCAAAGATGGACGTATACTGGTTGCCCGCCGTGGACGACACCAGCATAAACGGCTACAGGCTTTACAGGGCGGACGTGACCGACCCGAGGTTCAGCCACTACTCCTGCATCACGGAGAACAACATAGACTTCGCGACAGTGGCCCAGGACCTTATTCCCTATGACTCCACCTCCGTAGCCGACATGGGCGGCACTGCGGCCAAGACGTATTTCTATGCCATGACTGCGTGGGACGACGAAAACAACATGTCGAACATATCAAACTGCGTCACGGCCACAGTCAGGACCTCCTCCGCTGACAACGTCGCGCCTACGTGGAGCGGAAGCCCGCTTTCCGCGGTCCAGGGGGGCTACCCTGATATAGACCTGAACTGGACTCAGGCATCGGACAAGGACAACGCCAACAACAACGGGACCATAGACCACTATGACGTATACAGGAACTACAGCGGCTCCATCGTATCCACGACCAACCCCTCGACCGTAGAGAAGGTCGTCACGCTGTCCGGCATCAGGAACTCGTACATTGACCGGACTGGTGGCCACAACAAGCTCTACTACTACAGGGTGGTCGCGGTTGACGCCTCTGCCGCCCACAACTCAAGCGTGTTGTCGAACGAAGTGTCCGCGAAGGTGGCGCCGTCGCCCCAGACGGACGGCGTAGCGCCTACCGTGCCGGGTTCGCTTGCCGCTTCGACCGGCGTGTACCCGAACATCAACCTGTCGTGGACTGCCTCCACGGACGTGGACGACGTTGGCAACCCCAAGGATCTCCTATGCTATAGGCTGTATCGCTCGGTGTATCCGTTTGATATAACCAAGGACAACTATAAGACCGACACTGCGCACGTCAGCATGACCACGATAGCGCATGACGCGGTAAGTTACGTAGACAGGGGTATAAGCGATACGAGATACAACTACAGGATCGAGGCGGTGGACCTTGCGGGTATTGCGTCAACGGACCCGCCAGGCAGAGACCTTAGCAACCCACCAGCCACGGCGAAGGTGGCGGCTGCGGCCTGCACGGACAACACCCCGCCGTATGCCCCGACCAACCTCGCGGCGGTGGTTGGCCCGTCGCCTGACATGGCTCTCTCATGGACTGCTTGTACGGACAACCAGGGCGTGTCGTGTTACGGTGTTATAGACCACTACCTGCTCTACAAGGACACGGACGTGATAACCTCCGGCACGGACCTCCGTACGCTTACGCCGATATTCATCAGCGGCAACAGCACGAGCTACACCGACTCCTCCGGTGTAGCCAACACGACGTACTACTACGTGCTGACGTCGGTCGACTCGGCAGGTAACCAGTCCGTCAAGTCCAACATCATCAGCAAGGGTACCGCGGCCGACGACATGGCCCCTGCCGCTATAACCGACCTGAAGGCAACGGCGCTCAGCCAGGGCGCACATCTGACCTGGTGCAAGCCGTCGGACAACGTCGGGGTGGACCACTACGAGATATACAGGAAGCCGCAGTCGGCAATCCTTACCGATGCGGACACGGTAGGGGCCACCAACCGCATCAGGATATACACGAACCTCGGGGTGTGCCTGTCAGTGGACGACACAGGGCTGACCGGCAGCACTGCATACAGCTACGCAGTCATAGCCGTTGACGGGGCGAACAACCGCTCCACGATTAGCAGGGGCGAGGCAACCGGGGATACCTACACCACCACATTGCCGTAAAGGGGCTGGTTGACTGGATGGCAACAGGGGGGGGCTGCGACGGCGTTAAGGCCGGACGAGGCTCCCCCCTTTTAGTTTAGTTTTATGCGTTTCCCCCTACGAAAGGCCCCTCTGTGCCCCCGGTAAGGCTGATACGTTCTGCGGCCCGCCTGAACGCGGGCGGCTGTCCGGTAAAGTTGAACTTTATGCCGGACTTCTCTGCGGCCTTCTGCGCCGACATGAGCAGTTGCAGCCCGGACGTGTCCATGTCCGTGACCCCCTTCAGGCTGACCGTTATGTGTGTAGTCTGAAAAAGCGCCTTAAGCAGCTCCTCTCGTATCTTTGCAGTCTGGCCTATCGTCACCTCCCCTGCAAGTTCTAAAACGAGTCCGTTTTCTGATTCGTGTACAGAGCATGTCATGTCGCGCCTCCCGGATAGTGTCTTGTCGTTGACTACAGTATCGGACTGACGCCGGGAAGACTTTAGCGGGGCACGTCCGCCGGCCTGGTGAATTTAGTCAAAATAACGCTAAACTAAACCTGATGCGGTCCGATACTTATATTAGACTATAGACGAGGGTGAACCATGCCAGACAGGGCAAAAGACGACATACTCGTGTTGGACGACGACGAGGCGAGGGCGCAGGCGGTGTCCGGTTATTTTGCCGGGAAGGGCTTAAAGGTCGCCACGGCAAGGGACTGGGACGAGGCTGGAGGCATGTACGGCGGCCGTTTGCCGGCAGTGGTGGCAGACCTCTGCCCCGACAGGGAGCACGGCCTGGACGCCCTCAGGAAGGCCAAGAAGGCGTCTCCCGACACGAGGGTGGTCGTGGTTACGGACCAGGGTTCCCTGGACGGCGCTATACGTGCGATGCGCGAGGGTACCGTTGACGGCCTGCTCAGGTGCTTCTCTATCGAGAGGCTAGACCACCTGGTCAGGAAAGTAGTGGAGATATACCCGAACAGGGGGCACGTACAGCGGCCGATAATTACGACCTGCCCGAAGATGCGGCAGGTGCTCGATTCGGCTGAGAAGGTGGCGGACAGCACGGCCACGGTGCTGATTTCAGGTGAGACCGGTACCGGCAAGGAACTGCTTGCAAGGCATATACATGTCAGGAGCAGGCGGCGTTTCAGGCCGTTCGTGGCCGTGAACTGCGCGGCCCTGCCGGAGGCGCTCATGGAGTCCGAACTCTTCGGGCATGAGAAGGGCGCCTTTACCGGGGCTACGGATAGGAAGCCCGGCAAGTTCGAGGTCGCCCAGGGCGGCACGATACTGTTGGACGAGGTGGGCGAGATGAACGCCGTAGCCCAGGCCAAGCTTCTCCGGGTCCTGCAGGAAAGGGAGGTGGACAGGGTAGGCGGCCGGGAGCCTATCCCGATCGACGTGAGGGTTATAGCGACCACGAACCGCGACTTGAAGCGCGAGGCGGTAGGCGGCAGGTTCAGAGAGGACCTGTTCTACAGGCTGAACGTCTTCCCGCTGACCTTGCCGCCCCTGCGGGACAGGAAGGAAGACCTGCCCGGCCTGCTTGAGCACTTCATCAAAAAACACTGCGCGTCCAACGGGAGGGAAACTATGCGCATGCATGACAAGGCCCTCGGCCTCCTGATGGAGCGACGGTGGGAGGGCAATGTGAGGGAACTCGAGAACATGACCGAGAAGGCGGTTCTGATAGCCAGCGGAGACACGCTGCTGCCGGAGCACTTCGAATTTGGGGATGCGCCGGAGGCGGCGCCGGACGGCTCTTTCAAGGACATGGAGAGGGCGCTTATAACAGCCACGCTTGAAGAGACCGGCGGCAACAAGACGCTCGCAGCAAGGAAGCTCGGAGTAAGCGTGAGGACCGTCAGGAACAAACTCAAACTCTACGAAAATTCTTCCCGGTAGGAAATCCATTCCTACTGAGCGGGGCGGTTTTACATGAAAACCGTCCCGCATCCCCTCTTGATGCACGGTTTTCGTAATCCGCAACTCCGCGGTATTTAAGCATAAAAAAATATCAGCGCCGAATATTTCAGGCATCGCCAATTCTGGTACGGCAGTTGCTATATACATGGTCAGGAGGTGAGACCATGTCAACGCAAACAAAAGTGAGGGCAGTAAAAACCCAGGAGGAAAACAACGCGCTCCTGGAGGATTTTGCGCCTACCATCAAGTTCATGGCGCGAAGGCTTGCGGCCAAGCTCCCCCCGAACGTGCTGGAGGACGACCTTATGAACGCGGGGGTTATCGGGCTGATGGACGCCTCAGAGAAGTATGACCCCGCGAGGAACACGAAGTTCAGCACATACGCGGAGTACCGTATCAAGGGCGCGATGCTCGACGAACTCAGGGGCATGGACTGGCTGCCAAGGTCTCTCAGGGACAAGTCCAGGAAGATACGGAGGGCCATGGAGTCACTTACTAAAAGGCACGGCAGGAACGCCACGGAGGAGGAGGTCGCCGAGGAGTTGGGGCTTTCCATGGAGGCGTACTGGAAACTTCTCGACGAGGCGTCGTCCGGGGCCGTGTTCAGCCTGGAGGACCTGGCCGGAGGCGCGGGTGACGGCCAAAGAGACATACTCGAGTGCATACCCGACCCGTCATGTAAAACGCCGCTCGACCTCTGCGACGCCAGGGAGACCACGGACAAACTTGCCCGCGCAATAGGGAGACTCCCTGAAAATGAGCGGCTGGTGATAACACTTTATTACTATGAAGAACTGACAATGAAGGAGTTGGGGAAGGTGCTGGGGGTGACCGAGTCGAGGGTGTCCCAGATCCACACGCAGACGCTTATAAGGTTGAGGGGATTTTTCAATGACCGTCAAGAGGCATGATGTCGGCGTTTCGCTTAAAGTATCGGCACATACCCGCCGATAAGAAGCCAGTAAGGCGGGTATGGCCTGCAATGGAGTCGGCCTGATTTGGTCGTCAACCGAAAGAGGTGGGGCAATGCTTATCCTGACAAGAAAGCCGGGAGAGAACGTCCACATAGGGGACAACATAGTGGTATCGGTGCTGGGTATAAAGGGTACCCACGTAAAGCTCGGCATCACGGCACCGCCTGAGATGCAGGTGCAGAGGGAAGAGATCTCTACGAAGACGGAGGAGCCTGGCCAGAAGCCGTCCGAACACGATGACCTTACTTAGAGGTAACAGTGACACAGGTCAACCAGAAGTACATAGAGCCTGGGGTAGGCATGGCCAGTCCGAACCGTATCGTGCTGGCGCTCTACGAGGGCTTGATAAGCTGTATGCTGAAGGCGAAGAGAGGCATCGAAGAGGGCGACATGGCTGCCAGGTGCGAGATGATAGGGAAGTCCATAGACATACTCTCTGAGCTCAACAACTCGCTGGATGTTTCGGCGGGCGGGGAGATGGCCGTCAACCTGCAGAGGCTCTACGGCTACTGCATAGACCGCCTGATAGAGGCAAACATAAAAAAGGACGCGGGACAGGTCGAGTCCGCAGTCGGCGTGATATATACACTCAAGGACGCATGGGTAGAGGTCGTAAGGGCAGAATCAGAGGGCATACTTGCGCGCCTATAAACCATCCAGCATTTCCAGTATTTCTTTTGTCTTGTCCTCCATCAACGCCCTGTCACCCCTGGACTCCACGTTCAGCCTGACGAGCGGTTCCGTGTTGGACATCCTGATGTTGAAGCGCCATCCCTCGAACTCCATGCCGATGCCGTCGGTCCTGTCGAGTGACAAAGCCGCAGGGCCGTAACGCTCCTCCACCGCCCTGAGCGCAGCCGCCGGGTCGGCTATCTTCCGGTTTATCTCCCCGCTCACAGGGTAACGCCCGGCCATCCAGCCGACGAGTTCCGAGAGCGGTTTACCCGTGCGGGCCAGCTCGGCAAGCACAAGCAGCCAGGGTATCATCCCCGTGTCGCAGTAGGAGAACTCGCGGAAGTAGTGGTGCGCGGACATCTCCCCGCCGTATACGGCGTCCTCGGCCCTCATGCGCTCCTTGATGAAGGCGTGGCCGGTCTTGGACATCACAGGCGTGCCGCCCGCCGCCCTGACCACCTCCACAGTGTTCCATACGAGCCTGGGGTCGTGGACCACCTTACCGCCCGGACATCGTTCAAGGGCCGCGCGGGCCAGGAGCCCTACCATGTAATACCCCTCCACGAAGCCGCCCTTCTCGTCGAAGAAGAAGCACCGGTCGAAGTCACCGTCCCATGCAAGCCCTATGTCCGCGCCCGCTCCGACCACTGCGTCCCTCGTTGCCTCGCGGTTCTCAGGCAAAAGCGGGTTAGGCACGCCGTTCGGGAAGGTTCCGTCCGGCTCGAAGTTGAGCCTCACGAGCTCAATGGGCAGTCTTTCGGCGAGCATGTCCATAACCGGCCCTGCACAGCCGTTACCGGGGTTTGCAACTACCTTGAACGGAGGAATAGCGGACAGGTCGATAAATGAGAGCAGGCGCTCGATATATGCCTTATCTGTATCGACGTCGGTCAGCTTGCCCCGTGATGTCGCGACCGGGAACGCCGTGCTGGCCGTCAGGGCCTCGATCTCGCGGAGCCCGGTGTCGCCGCTTATCGGCCTCGCGCCCTCGCGTACGAACTTCATGCCGCCCCAGTCGGCAGGGTTGTGGCTCGCGGTAACCATTATGCCGCCGTCGGCGCCCAGGCTGTCGGTCGAGAAATATACCTGCTCCGTGCCGCACAGGCCAATGTCCAGCACGGCGCAGCCGGAGTCCATAAGTCCGCGTCCGACAGCCTCTGCAAGCGGCGCGCTCGACACGCGTATGTCACGGCCCAGCACAACCGTACGGGGTTTTATGACAGCCGCATACGCCCTGCCGATGCGGTATGCTAAAGACGGGTCCAGGTCGTCCGGGACTCTCCCGCGCACGTCGTAGGCCATGAAGCAGGGGATGCGGCCTTTATTATTTTCTTCTTTCAAGAAGCCCCGCCTCTACGTTTATGTGGTCGTTCTCTATCTCGGAGAGTGCGGTGAACACCTTCTTAATCCTCGGTTCGACGGCCTTTGCCGCGGCGCCTTCATAAAAGCTGGTCGCGAAGACTTCCCGTTCATGGGCGAGCCTTATGTTCTCCAGGTCGTCGGGGGTAGCCTTCTCGCGGCCCGGCTCAGGGTTGGGCATCTCGCAGTCGAGTATCTTCCTTATCAGCGACGCGTGTTCCGCCTCTATCTTGCCGAGCGCCTTGAATATCCCCTGTAGTTCCATCGTGTGCGCCCCGGCGGAGGCGTCTCTGTAGAACGGGGAATTGTTCACCTCCAGCTGGAGCGCCTTAGAAAGGTTCTCCCTCGATATATCCGTAAGGCTTGTTATGGTCTCGTTCTCGTCCGTCCACTGCTCCGCCGGGACGAGGTACTTGCCCAGCGCCCCGCAGTGCGGGCAGTTGGACGGCTTTACCTTGCCCATGTATACCTCGCCGCAAATCTGACACCTGTAAAAGCTCATAAGCGCCTCCTTTGTATCCTGTAATTTTAGTGCCTGTCGCGGCGCGTGTCAAGACCTTGCTTCGTAAGACAAAAAACTTCTGTTATTTTCCGGTCTGATGTGCTATGAATATCAATAAAGGAGGGCCGTATGTCATACGAAAAGAAGATACTCGTAGTGGACGACAGCGATACCTTTGCGATGTATACCTGCATCCTCTTGAAGAGGTTCGGCTTTGTGCCTGTCCCGGCAGTGGACGGGCTGGAGGCGCTCAGATACCTGAAAACGGACAGGCCGGCCTTGGTGATGCTGGACATAAACATGCCCGGCCTTAACGGCGTAGAGCTCCTGAAGCACATTAAGGAGGACGAGAAGCTCTCGGACCTCCCGGTGATAATGGTGACGGTGGACTCCAAACAGGATATGGTCGAGAGGTGCAAGGAAATAGGCTGCGCCGACTTCCTTACGAAGCCGCTTAACGTGGACAGGCTGCACAGTTCGCTGTCGGAGCATATATTCTCCCCGCTCGGCTGGCAGAGGAGGCACATACGCACTCCATTCAACAGGAAGGTGCGTATAGAGTATAACGGCGCTTCGCACGAGCTTTATTCCGACGCGCTTTCAGAAGGCGGGATGTATATAAGGAAGATAAAACCGTTCCCGGTCGGCTCCGAGGTCAGGGTGAACCTGACGTTGGATGAGGGAATATCGCTCGACCTGGGCGGTACGGTCATATACACGAAGAACCTCTACGGCGACTCATTCAGGGTGCCGCCGGGCATGGCGATAGAGTTCAAGGACGTAAAAGACGGCGATTCGGCCGCGCTTTCCGGCTTTGTATCGAGGCTCGTCGCACAGGACCTGGTGGACTCGCAGGAGGAGCCGGTCATATCACTCGACGATGGGGTCTGACTTATACCTTACGGCGACAACACCTTGAACGCCGCCGAGTTAACCTGCGCATCGTATTTAACTGACGAGCCCGCCCTCCGCACGTATGCGGCAACATAGTACAAGCCCGGCGTCGCTATGGGCTTGCCCCAACGGGAGTAGACCACCGGAGGGGTCCAGGTCCATGTGTTCGACGACGAGTAACCCCTGCCGACGCTCCAAATCCCGACCGGGTTTCTGACCAGGAAAGCACATTCATATCCACTGCACCCTCCTGATACGTTCGCCGTCCATGTAACCGGTTTTCCCGCTACAATCTTGGTCAAAGACGGGGTAACGGCGCCCATGGATGGCGGCGTGCCCGCGTTCACGGCCGGGGCGGGGACTTCAACCGCGCCGAAGGTAATAGTGGCCCTCGACATTATGGCGTAGCAGCCGACTTTCGGCACCGAAAGGTTATAGCTCCAGGCGGACCATGACCCGTTCCCGGATGTGTCGGTCGCCGTAAGCCACGTCGTCCCGCCGTCGGTCGAGACTTCGACCTTCTGTATCTGCTGGCCAGGTTTCCATGTTGCAATCCCTTTAACCTTATATAGCGCGTTCCTTGGTAATACCGCGCCGTCAGCCGGCAGGGTTATTACTGATGTGGGCGGCGTCATGTCCAGTACAGTTACATTCTGAGTAGCGGTCCCAGTGTTGCCGTGGCTGTCTACAGCGGTCCAGTGCACGATAGTAGTGCCGAGCGGGAACCCGCCCGCCGGTGCATTGTTGGTAATGGACACGCTGCCGTCAACTAAGTCCGTCGCGGTGGCTGTGCCAAGCGCTACAGTCGTCAGCGTACCGGTCGCGTTGACGGTGACGTCCGCAGGCGCGGTTACGCTGGGCGCTACGGTGTCCGTCACCGTCACCGTCTGGGTCGCAGTCGGCCCGGTTAAGTTAACATTGTCTTTCGCGGTCCAAGTAACAAGCGTAACGCCTACCGGGAAAATAGTGGGTGCGGTTATGTCGCTTGTCACGGACTGGATGCCGGAGCCTGCGTCGTATGCCGTCGGTGCTCCAAGGCTTGCTACTGACGCGCCGGACGCGCTCGTCGCCTCCACGGTAATGTTTGCGGGCGCGGTTACTGTTGGCGGTGTCGTGTCCTGCACCGTCACCGTCTGTGTCGCGGTCGCCGTGTTGCCTGAGTTGTCGGTCGCAGTCCAGGTTACTGTCGTCACGCCGAGCGGGAAGAGACCTGGCGCCGCGTAGTCGCTTGTCACGGACTGTAGACCGGTGCCTGCATCGGTCGCCGCAGGCGTGCCGAGGCTTGCAACGGATGCGCCGGTCGAGCCGGTCGCCTCCACGGTGATGTTGGCGGGTGCGGTGATGGTCGGCGGGGTCGTGTCCGGTAAGTATTGGAGGGCAACGGTGTGGTAGTATCCGGCGGCGACTGTGACAGCGCCGGTTAGTCCGGGCACCTGTGCAGGCGCGTTTCTCTGCGTCGTCGTGCCGTCCCCGAGCTGGCCGTAGGTGTTCATTCCCCATGCCCATATCGTGCCGTCGGACTTCAGGGCCACCGTGTGGAAATATTCGCTGACGACCGCGACCACACCGGTAAGGCCGCTCGTCTGGACAGGTGTAGTTCTTTGAGTAACAGTACCGTCCCCGAGCTGACCATACCCGTTGCGCCCCCATGCCCATACCGTACCGTCAGACTTTACTGCCACAGTGTGGTAGTATCCGGCGGCGACTGCGATAGCGCCGGTAAGGCCGCTCACCTGTACAGGGGTAAGTCTCTGCGTGGTAGTGCCGTCGCCGAGTTGGCCATACCAGTTGTCCCCCCATGCCCACACCGTGCCGTCAGACTTCACTGCCGCGCTATGGGACGACCCGCCTGCGAGCGCGACGGCGCCGCCTATACCTGTTACCTGTACAGGGGAATTTCTCTGTGTCGTCGTGCCGTCCCCGACCTGGCCAGTCGAGTTGTACCCCCACGCCCATACCGTGCCATCAGACTTCAGGGCCACTGTGTGGTACTGGCCAGCCGCGACCGCGACCACACCGGTCAGGCCGCTTACCTGGACAGGCGTGGAGCGGTTCGTCGTCGTCCCGTCCCCGAGTTGGCCGCTCCCGTTGTACCCCCATGCCCATACAGTGCCGTCTGACCTCAGGGCAACCGTGTGGTCGTTTCCGCCAGCGACCGCGACCACACCGGTCAGGCCGCTTACCTGGACAGGTGTATAACGGTCCGTCATCGTCCCGTCCCCGAGCTTACCGTAAGTGTTGTACCCCCATGCCCATACCGTTCCGTCCGACTTCACGGCCACTGTGTGATAGTATCCGTCGGCGAGCGAGACCACGCCGGCCAAACCGTTCACGACGATAGGGGAATTTCTTTGCGTCGTCGTGCCGTCCCCGAGCTGGCCGTAGGAGTTGGAGCCCCAGGTCTTTACGGTCTTCAACAGCAAGCTGTTGTAAACGGTGAACGTAACCCCCGTGCCCGGAGCCTCAACAGTTCCCCCGTTGTCCGTTGCGCGCGATATCACGGTATAGCCGCCGTCCACAGGCACCCTCAACGAGTAGCTCCAGGTTGTAGCGCCCGTCGCAAGCCGCCATGTCGTCCCGCCGTCAATAGACACCTCGACCTTCTTGACACCAGTGCCTGTCCCGTCCGTGGCAGTGCCGGTTATCGCATAGCGCACCCCGTTGACCGTCGCGCCTGGGGCCGGGGTGGTTATGGATGAAGAGGGAGGCGTATCGTCAACCGTCACGGAGGCGCTTGCGCCGGGCGTCTCGACGTTGTCCGCATAATCAATCGCCCGCGACTTTATGAGGTAAGGGCCAATGGCCGGTGGTGTCCATGGATAGCTCCATGAAGTCGTGCCTGTTGCAGCAAACCAGGTTATGCCGCCGTCGGTGGAGACCTCTACCGTCTTGACGCCGGAACCGCCGTCAGATGCCGTACCGGTGATGGTCGCCGGTGAGCTGGTCATGCCAGCGCCGTTTACCGGGCTTGTGATGGTAGAGGTCGGAAACACCGTGTCCGTAACCGTAACGTGCTGGGTAAAGGTAACCGTGTTGCTGTGTGCGTCCGTGGCCGTCCATATAACTGTGGTCATGCCGGGCGGATACCCGCCCTCCGGTGCGTCGTTGGTCACGGTCACGGCGCCGTCGACGATGTCGACTGCGATCATGCCGAGAGCTACAGGCGTCAGCTCACCTGTAGCGGTTACGGTCTTGTCCGAGGGTGTCGATGAGCCGCTGACAAACCCGTGGAAGCCTGCGGGGGCGTAACCGACATTGATAGTGGCGGTTACCGTATTTGTCAAGGTGTCTATAACCGACACGTTCTTGTCCGTATAGTTGACCACATAGGCCTTCGTGCCGGTCGGGTTGAACGATACGCCTTGGGGATAGCTCCCTACCGTTATGGTGCTGAGGACGGTATTGGTTGCCGTATTGATGACCGAGAGCTTGCTGGTCCAGTTGTCTGCTACATATACCCTCGTGCCGTCCGGGCTGGCTGCGATACCATAAGGATGGGTGCCGGTCCCTAAATCTATCGTGGTGGCCAGTGTATTTGTAGAGGCATTAATCACCGATACTTTGTTAACGGCCTGGTCTGTCACATACACTTTCGTCCCGTCGGGGGTGACGCAGACGTCATATGGCGAGTAGTTCGCGCCGAGGGCTACCGTGGTGAGGACTGTGTTGGTCGAGGTGTCTATTACCGATACGCTGCAGTCGTATCCGTTGACTACATATACCCTCGTCCCGTCCGGGTTGACCGCTATGCCCAACGGGTTTCCCCCCGCTACTACCGGTATTGTGGCTACCACGTTATCTGTAGCTGTGTCTATGGCCGAGACGGAGCAGGTGTTAAAGGTGTTAGCCACGTATACCCTCGTACCAGCGGCGTTTATCGCAATACCCATTGGGCCATTGCCTACCCCTACCGTTTTGCTGACTGTGTTGGTCGAGGTGTTGATAACCGAGACGGTGTTGTCGGTAAAGTTGGTAACATAGGCCTTAGTGCCTGCGGGGTTGATGCAGGCGCCTTTGGGGTTATTCCCCACCGGTACCGTTGCTACGACCGTATTTGTGGATGTGTCTATAACCGATACGTTGTTGCTGCCTGAGTTCGGTATATATGCGTTACCCGGGCCCATTATTACCGGCGGGGTAGTGTCCTGCACCGTCACCGTCTGGGTGGCAGTAGCAGTGTTGCCGTGGCTGTCGGTGGCTGTCCATGTTACGGTCGTAGTGCCCAAGAGGAAGTCCGCCGGTGCGTCGTTGGTCACGGGCACGGTACCGTCTACATCGTCGGTTGCGGTGGCCGTGCCGACCGTTACGACAGTCAGCAAACCGGTAGCCTCCACGGTAAGGTTCGATGGCGCGGTGATAACAGGCGGCGTGGTGTCGACTATATGGATGGCAGAACTGCCCAGCAAGACCGACACGTTTCCGCTTCCGGCGTTCGCAGTCGCTATGTCCAGCCTCCCGTCTCCGTTGAAGTCGGCGGCAGTAACCGAGTAAGGGCTGCTCCCTGTATTGTAGTCTATCTTATCATTAAGCGTCCCGTCGCCGATGCCCATAAGGACCGACACGGTATTGTCTAAAGAGTTTGCCGTGGCAAGGTCGAGTATGCCGTCGCCGTTGAAGTCGCCGACCGTTACCGAGTAAGGCATCCCCCCCGTCATATATTCCACACTGGGCTCGAATACACCGTCGACTGCCAGCAGGACGGATACGCTGTCGCAGTCCATGTCCGCCGTCGCAATATCTGTCACCCCGTCGCCGTTGAAGTCGCCGGTAGCAATCGAATAAGGGTTGGCCCCGACCATGTAGTCCTGCGGGTCTGTATACTGGGCGTCGCCGAGTCCCCACAGGACAGACACGTAACTGTCGTATCCTCTGGCCACGGCAATGTCGAGTATGCCGTCGTTGTCGAAGTCTCCGACGGCGACCGAGGCAGGATAATTCCCGACAACACGGTCCATGCTGTACGCAAAAGTGCCGTCGCCGTTGCCCAGGATGACGGACACCGAGCCGCCGTAGTAGTTCGCAGTCACAATGTCCAGGTTCCCGTCGCCGTCCAGGTCGCCGGTCGCAACTGAATAAGGACCATTCCCTGTGTCATAGTCCATGCTGCCGCCAAACGTGCCGTCGCCTATGCCAAGGAGTACGGTCACGGTATTGATGCCGGAATTCGCCGTCACAATGTCCGGTATCCCGTCGTGGTTAAAGTCGCCGACCGCAACCGATTGAGGGGAAATACCTGGATACTCGGCCTGAGTATCGAACGTGCCGTCTCCGACGCCCAGCAGGACTGAGAAGCTGCCGTCGCCTCCATTGTTCGCCGTTACGAGGTCAGGTATCCCGTCACCGTTGAAGTCGCCGGTGGCAAGCGAAACAGGATAAAGCCCGGTGCCATAGTCAACAGGCGTCTCGAAGGTAAGAGGCGAATCTGTCGGCTTGTAGACCGTCTGCGTTATGACCAGCGAGGTCGAGGCCGCGTAGCCTGCGTCACCGCTATATATGGCAATTATGTTGGAGTGTGTACCCGCAGTCAGGTCGGAGGTGGTAAGGGCCGCGTAACCGCCCAAGAGGCCTACAGTCCCAAGGAATGTTGCGCCGTCCATGAACGTGACCGTGCCTGTTGCCGCCAGCGGGTAGACGGTCGCGGTGAAGGTAACGGGCTGGCCGTACAGCGACGGGTTGGAGTTGGACGAGATGGTCGTTACCGTCGGCGAGGTATACATGCCGGTCGAAAGCGTGTGTAACCCGCCCGCGCCGATTGATATCGAACCTTTCAACCCGGGTACCTGTACGGGCGTGTACCTGTCGGTGTTTGTGCCGTCCCCGATCTGGCCGTATATGTTGTAACCCCATGCCCATACCGTGCCGTCCGACCCGAGTGCGACGGTATGGAGATAGCTGCACCTGACGGCCTTGACACCGCTCAGACCCGCTGCCTCGACGGGAGTATAGCTTGTAGTAGCCGTGCCGTCGCCGAGTTCGCCGAAACTGTTATCGCCCCAGGCCCAGACCGTGCCGTCAGACTTGAGGGCGACAGAGTAACCAGCTCCTGCGGCAACGGCAGATATGCCAGACAAGTCCATTGTCATCACGGGCGAAATCTGTTGCGTGTTTGCCCCGTCTCCAAGCTGGCCGTTGTCGTTCTTCCCCCATGCCCATACCGTACCGTCGGACTTCAGTGCAACGGTGTGGAAATCTCCGGCGGCGATGGCGACAACGCTGGTCAGACCCACAACCTGGACGGGGACACCGCTGTCCAAAGTTGAGTTGTTTCCAAGCTGGCCGTAATAGTTATAGCCCCATGTCCACACCGTGCCGTCCGACTTCAGGGCCACCGTGTGGTATGTTCCGGCGGCGACCGCTACTATGCCGGTAAGACCGGGCACCTGGTATAGCCAAGGATAGGTGCCACCCGGAGAGTTGTTGCCGATCTGGCCGTAGGTGTTAAGGCCCCATGTCCATACAGTCCCGTTCGACTGGAGCGCAACTGTAAAACTCGAGCCTGGCGCGACAGATATGACATCGGCAAGGTCCGGCACCTGACAGGGCGTGTATCCGTCACCGGTACCGCCGTGTCCAAGCTGGCTGAACAGGTTATACCCCCATGCCCACACCGTACCGTCCGTCGTCAGCGCGACCGTGTGCGCTTCCCCGGCTGCGACCTCCTTTACGCCGCTGATACCGGACGCCTGCACCGGGGTGTTGCTGGAAGTTCCCAGCCCGTCTCCGAGCTCGCCTTCGCCACCGTACCCCCAGGCCCATAACGGCATCTCGTTTTTGAGGACTACGATGTGCCCTAACCCGCTTGCGGCCTCGACTACCCCGGTCATCCCGCTTACATGGTACGGGACGAGGCTGTCCGTCGTGCCGCCGTCGCCTATGGCACCCGCGAAGTTGAAGCCCCATGTCCAGACCGTACCATCTGAACCTACTACTATAGAATTATACGGACCCGCCGCTACATTTGCGATGCCGCTCAGTCCGCTTACCTGTGCGGGTGTATTTGAAGCCAATCTTCCGCCGTCGCCGAGTTCACCCTCATTGTTATATCCCCACGTCCATACGGTGCCGTCGGACTTCAGGGCCACCGTGTGGCCCTCGCCGCATGCCACCTTCACAACGCCGGTCAGGCCGAACGCCTGTATGGGTGTCCACCTGTCGGTGTATGAAATGTCGCCCAGTTGGCCGGCGCTGTTAGCTCCCCATGTCCATACGGTGCCGTCTGACTTTACGGCCACAGAGAACTCCCCTCCGCCCGCAATGGCGACCACGCCGCTCAGCCCTGGCACCTGGACGGGGACATGGCTTTCCGTATTGGTGTTGTTGCCGAGCGCGCCAAACAGGTTCCTTCCCCATGTCCATACGGTGCCGTCCGAAGAAAGGGCTATCGTATGGTTCCTGCCGCATGCGACAGCGACGACGCCGGTCAGCCCGCTTACCATTGTAGGGGTATAGTTGTCCGTGGTCGAATTGTCGCCGAGCTGGCCATAATAGTTATAACCCCATGTCCAGACCGTCCCGTCCGACTTGAGGGCCGCCTTGTGGCCATACCCGCATGCGACATCAATGACAGCGGAAAGTCCGCTCACCTGGACCGGAGTGGGCTGAGAGTCCCCCCATTCCCATACAGTGCCGTCGGACCTGACTGCCGCCGTGTTAACATTTTGGGCAGAGATATGGACTGCTCCGGTCTGACCGCTCGCCTGTACAGGCAGGCTTTGATTGTCATACGAGTTGTTGCCAAGCTCCCCGTATTCGTTGTACCCCCACCCCCACACGGACGTGGACTGGCCGCCAGAGGTAACTGCCATAGCGCTCCCGGCCATGCACAGGGACGCCATCACGCAAACCACTATTGCCGCCAGAAGCCTTGCAGTATTGCTTTTCATGGTAGTTCTCCTTGATTAGGGATATATAATTTCGGTCTTGCGGGTCTTGCGGGTCTTGCAGTTATTGCGGGTCTTGAGGGACAAAAAATATACAGGACTGACTCGGTGTGATATTACAATAACCAAGCGGTCTTGTCAAGAATAATCCGGGGTATGCTTATATATAATCGGGTGGGGTATCCTACGTCTTCACGCCGACCTTCAGCTCCATCTCCTTGAGGTACTTTATGCGGTCCCTTATCTCTGCCGCCTTTTCGAACTGAAGCTCCTTCGCGGCCA
>Ga0334722_10001310_pt1 | contig 31826 bp, 27 predicted proteins | sample C3_bottom_MG_FD_207210 | JGI IMG/M metagenome (GOLD analysis project Ga0334722, IMG submission 207210) | Sediment microbial communities from Yellowstone Lake, YNP, Wyoming, USA - C3_bottom | ecosystem: Environmental > Aquatic > Freshwater > Lake > Sediment | place: USA: Wyoming | collected... | reverse complement strand
TGCCCCCCGAAAACTGGTGGGGGTAGGCCGAGAGCCGCTCCGCGGCCGCGGGGATGCCGACCCGCTCGCAGGCGGCGATCGCCCTCTCCCGGGCCTCCCTCCTCGGGACGCGGCCGTGGGCCTGGATGGCCTCGACCATCTGCGTCTCGATGCGGAGCACGGGATTGAGGGTCATGAGGGGGTCCTGGAAGACCGCGGCGACCTTCGAGCCCCGGAGGGAGCGGCGCTCCTCGTCGGGCATCGCGCGGAGGTCGCGGCCCTGGAAGAGGAGGTTCCCCTCGACGATGCGGCCGGGTTCGTCGACGAGTCCGAGGATGGAGAAGCCCGTGACGCTCTTTCCCGAGCCCGACTCGCCCACGAGGCCCATCACCTCGCCGGGGGCCAGATCGAAGGACACGTCGTCGACGGCCTTCACGACGCCGGCGCGGGTGTGGAACCAGGTGCGGAGGCCGCGCACCGAGAGGGTCGGGACCGGGCCCGCCGCCTTGATCTCGACGCCGTTCATTTGCGCAGCCTCGGGTTGAGTACGTCGCGGAGGCGGTCGCCCATGATGTTGAGGGCGATGATCGCGACGACGAGGGCTATGCCCGGATAGAAGCTGATCCAGTACTTGCCCGAGAGGAGGTAGCGGAAGCCGTTGGAGATGAGGAGGCCGAGGGAGGGCTCCGTGATCGGCAGGCCGATGCCGAGGAAGCTCAGCGTCGCCTCGGTGGAGATGGCCCGGGCCACCATCGTCGTGGCGATGACGATGAGGGAGGGCATCACGTTGGGCAGGAGGTGCCTGAACACGATGCGCGCGTCGGAGAGCCTCAGGGCGCGGGCCGCCTCGATGTACTCGCGGTTGCGCTCCGCCAGCGCGCTCCCGCGGGCCGAGCGCGCGAAGTAGGCCCAGTGCGTGATGACGAGGGCCAGGGTGATCTTGTCGATGCCCTGCCCCAGGGCCACGAGGAGGACCAGGGCGATGAGGAGGGCGGGAAAGCTCAGCTGGAGGTCCACCACCCGCATGAGCCAGGCATCGAGGCGGCCCCCGCGATAGGCAGCCGCGAGCCCGAGGGAGGTGCCGAGGGCAAAGGCGAGGATGGTGCTCACGATCCCGACGGTCAGGCTGATCCTGAGCCCGTAGAGGATGGCCGAGAGCATGTCGCGCCCCTGCTCGTCGGTGCCGAGGAGGTAGGTCTGGCCCTCCATGCCCATCGACAGAGGAGGGAGGACCCCGTCGAGGATGTCCAGCTTCGCGAGGTCGTAGGGATTCTGGGGGGAGAGCTGGACGGCGAAGAGGGCGGCCAGGAGGACGACCAGGGTGATCGCGAAGGCGACCATGGCCGAGCCGCTCTCGCGGTACTCCGAGAGGGCCCTCCCCAGGGGCCGGTCGCGGAAGCGGATCCTCTCCACGACCGCGCTGCCAGAGACGCCTGCGTCGTTCATCGCAGTTCCTCCAGTCTCACCCTCGGATCGAGGGTCGAATAGATGATGTCGACCACGAGATTGATGAAGATGAACATGACGACCGTCATCATGAGGTAGGCGACGATCACGGGCCGGTCGAGCACCGCGATGCTGTCGATGATGAGCTTTCCCATGCCCGGCCAGGCGAAGATGGTCTCGGTGACCACGGCGAAGGCGATGGTACGGCCGAATTCCAGGCCCAGCACTGTCGTGATGGGGATGAGGGTGTTCTTGAGTACGTGCACGAAGACGATGCGGCCGTTCCGGAGTCCCTTGGCCCTCGCGTATTTCACGTAGTCGCTCGTCACGACCTCCTGGGTCCCCGCCCTCGTCAGTCTGATGATGAGGGAGAGCTTGAAGGCCGCGAGGCTCAGGGCCGGGAGGAGCATGTGCCTGAGCCCGTCTATCGTCAGGAAGCTCAGGGGCAGGCCGAGGACCGTCACGGTGGCGCCCCTCCCCGAGGCCGGCAGCCAGCCGAGGAAGACGGCGAAGAGCATGATGAGCATGAGGCCGAGCCAGAAGGTGGGCACCGAGAAACCGAAGGCCGAGATGCCCATGACGAGCCGGCTCGACAGGGCATTGGGCCGGAAGCCGGCGAGGAGGCCGAGGGGGATGCCGACGACGATGGTGAGGATGAGGGCCGCGAAGGCCAGCTCCAGGGTGGCGGGAACGCGTTGCGCGATCAGGCGCAGGGCCGGCTCGTCGAAGCGGAAGGAGCGGCCGAGGTCTCCCTGGATCGCGTTGCCGAGGAAGGTGGCATATTGCCGGGGCAGGGGCCGGTCGAGGCCGAAGTGGACGATGACCGCCTGCCGCTCGGCCTCGGAGGCGTCGGGCGGGACCAGGGTGTTGATGGGGTCGCCGATGGCGAAGACACCGAGGAAGACCAGCATCGACATAACGAGGACCAAGACTAGGCTCCCGAGGAGCCGGCGCAGGATGAACAGGGCCATGGGCTTATCTTCCTTGCGGGGGGAATGAGGGAGGGAAGGAGGGCGGGCCGTGCCTCCTCCCCTCCCCGCGCGATCACAGGACCGACGGCCTTGCGTGGCCGCCGTCCTTGCTTGGACGCCGTCCTTACTTGGACGAAGACACGAAGTTGGCCAGGGTGTACTCGTCCATCCTCGTCTCGTAGGCCAGGCCCTTGCGGAGGGCCCAGGTCGTCGTCTGGAAGTAGAGGGGGATGATGGCCTGGTCCTTCATCGCGACGCGGATGGCGTCCTGCAGGTAGCCGGCCCGCTTCGCGGGGTCGGTAGCCTGGGCGGCCAGACCGATGAACTTGTCGTAGTCGGCGTTGGAGTAGCGGCCGCGGTTGTTAGCGCCGTTGCCCGAGGCCTTGTCGAAGGTGGCCAGGACGGCTGTCATGCCGCGGGCCCCGTCGCCCGTGGTGTTGCCGAAGCCCATCAGGAAGGCGCTGTACTCGAGATTGGTGGCCGCCGTGCTGAAGACGCTGTAGGGCAGGGCCTGGACCTTGATGTCGATGCCGATGCGGGCGAAGAACTGGCCGATCGTCTGGGTCACCTGCTCGTCGTTGAGGTAGCGGTCGTTGGGCCCGAAGAAGGTCATGGCGAAGCCGTTGGGATAGCCGGCCTCGGCGAGGAGCTTCTTCGCCTGCTCGGGATCGTAGGGATCGGGCTTGAGCTCGGGGGCCCAGCCCACCATGCCCTCGGGCACGAACTGACCGGCAGGCTCGGCGGCCCCGCCGAGGACGCGCTCGACGAGGGCGGCGCGGTTGATGGAGAGGGAGAGGGCCTTCCGGACGCGGGGGTCCTTGAGGGGGTTCTTCGCGAGAGGGCTGCCGTCCTTGGCCTTCACGTAGGGCGTGACGTCGCGGTTCGAGTCCATGTGGATGTACATCATGGTGGCCGCGGGCATGGAGAGAAGGGAGACGCGGGCGTCCTTGCGGAGCCTCTCCTGGTCGACGGGCGAGACCTGGTCGATCATGTCGACATCGCCGGCGAGGAGGGCCGCGACACGCGAGGGGTCGTTGGTGATGGGCTTGAAGACGACGCGGTCGTAGCTCGACTTCCTGCCCCAATAGGCGGCGTTGCGCTCGACGACGAGGCGGTCGCCGCGGACCCACTCGACGAACTTGAAGGCCCCGGTGCCGTTGACGTAGAGGCCCTTGTTGAAGTCCTCGGTGGTGGCCGTCGCGGGGGTGGTGCTCGGGAGTACGTAGATGAAGGAGAGGTCGAGGGCGAGCTGGGGCGAGGCGCTCTTGAGGAGGAGCCGCACCGTGAGGGGGTCGACCGCGACCGCGTCCTTGATGACCGCGACGTTGCGCTTGTAGCTCGAGGGCGAATCGGCGAGGCCCGGGATGCGCTTGATGCTGAAGACCACGTCGTCGGCGCCGAAGGCCTTGCCGTCGTGGAATTTCACGTTCGGCCGGAGCTTGAGCTCCCAGGTGAGGGGATCGACCTCCTTCCAGGAAAGGGCCAGACCGGGGGCGGGCTGGAGAAAGCGGTCGCGCGCGACGATGGTCTCGAAGATCTGCTGGGAGGCCTGCTGGGTGGCCCCCGTCGTCGAGAACTGGGGATCGAGGGAGGCCGGCTCGGTGGCCAGGCCTATCTTGAGCGTCGTCTGCGCGAAGGCCAGGGCCCCCGCGAAGACGAGGAGGGCCGCGAGGGGGAGCCGCGCGCCGAGGGACCAGAATCTACCTTTCATCATCGCACCTCCAGGCCGCGGGGATGGCCTCGGCCTCCCGCGGACCCTCTCGAGTCTGGACCAGGCCGGGGGACAGGTCTGTAGGATGGGATCATTTTGCCCTGTAGGACGACTTCCTACACGAAGACCCGGGGACAGGCGTTCAAGGCCGGTCGACGAGGCCGTGACGGAAGGCGTAGGAGAGGAGCTGGGCGTTGTTCTCGAGGCCCATCTTGTCGAGGAGGCGGACCCGATAGGTGCTGACCGTCTTGGCGCTGAGGCTGGTGAGGGACGCGATCTCGCCGACGCTCCGGCCCTCGGCGAGGAGGCGGAGGATCTGGAACTCCCGGTCGGAGAGACGCTCGTGGGGCTGGGCCTCGGCGCCGCTCCGACCCGACTCGCCGAGCATGAGTTCCTGGGCCCGGGGGCTCAGGTAGCGATGGCCGGCCAGCACGGTCTTGAGCGCCTCGAGGAGCTCGCCGAGGGGGATGGCCTTGTTGACGCAGCCCGAGGCCCCGAGGCGGAAGGCCCTCACCGCGTACTGCTCCTCGGGCAGGATGGAGAGCACGAGGACCTGGAGCTCGGGATCGAGATCCTTCAGGTCGCGGATGAGGTCGAGGCCCTCCTTCCCCGGCATGGAGTAGTCGAGGACGACGAGGTCGTAGCGCGCGGCCCGCACCCGCTCGAGCACCTCGGGGCCGGTGGCCGCCTCGTCGAGTCTCGAGAGGGCGAGATTCTCCTCGAGGAGCTGGCGCAGGCCCTTCCTCACGAGATCATGGTCATCGGCGATGAGGATGGCTGCCATCAGAACCTCCCCTCGGGACTCGTGTCGCCGCGACGGGGAGGGCCGCGAAACCTCGCCCCGCCTCCCGGGCCGGGCCCCGATCCCCTCTGTGGCAGGCGCGCGACGACACGGGTCCCTCCTCCCTCCCTGCCCTCGATGGCGAGGGAGCCGCCGAGGCCGGAGCAGCGCTCGCGCATACCGATGAGGCCGAAGGAATCGGGGGCTTCCGCGCTGTCCCTCGTCATCCCCACCCCGTCATCCTCCACCTCGAGGACGACCTCCTTCCCGCGGAGGGCGAGCACGACCCGCGCCCTCGAAGCCCGGGCGTGGCGCAGCACATTGGACAGCATCTCCTGGAGCACTCGATAGAGGGCGGAGGCCCGCTCGGAGTCGAGGCCCCTGGCCGCGTCGTCGATGTCCTCCTCGATCTCGAGGCCGCCCGCCCGCCGGAGGCTCGCGAGGTGCCAGCGGACGGCGTCGGGGAAGTCGAGGGCGTCGAGGGCCTCGGGCCGGAGGCGGGTGGCCACGGCCTTGACCGAGGCCATCGCGTCCAGGACGGCCGCCTGGACTTGTCCGAGCCGCGCCTGCCTCTCCTCGAGGCGCGCCTCCGCATGTGTGGAGAGCCAGAAGGCGTGTAGGTTGAGCACCATCAGATCCTGGCCGATGTAGTCGTGCACATCGCGGGCGGCCGTCTTCCTCTCCTCCTCCCTGGCCTCCTCGACGTGGCGGGCGAAGGCCGCGAGAAGGCGGTTGCGCTCGCGGAGGGAGCGGACCCGGATGGCGAGGGCCAGACCGGCCAGGGCGAGAAGGAGAAGTGCGAGTCCGGAGCGGAACCACCAGGTGCCCCAGAGGGGCTGGCGAACCTTCACCGCCAGGGAGGCCCCATAGTCGTTCCAGACCCCGTTGCCGTTCGAGCCCCGAACCCGGAGCATGTAATTCCCCGGGGGAAGGGAGGCCAGGTGGCCCGCGTTGTCCCCGCCCATGGAGGTCCAGCCCTCCTGGAGCCCCTCGAGCCTGAAGGCATAGCGATTCCTGAAGGGCGCGACGTAGTCGGTCACCGCGATGCGGAAAGCCAGCCCTCCGTTGTCGTGAGCGAGGACCACGGCCGAGCCGTCGGCCGAGCGCCCGAGGGCCGAGCCGCCGGTCGACTCGACGCCGGTGACGACGACATCGGGCTGTGTCGCATAACGCGGCATGGCCGCCGGGTCGAAGTCGCAGATGCCTCCCTCCGCCGCCACCCAGAGCCGGCCGTCCCGCGCGGGAAGAAGGGCGGCGCCCTCGGGGAGCCCGGCAGGGAGTCCGTCCTCGCGGCCGAAGAGGAATAAGCTCCCGACCCTGGGATCGAGGCTGACCAGGCCCCTGTCGGTGGCGAACCAGAGGAGGCCGTCCCTGGACCGGACCAGGGCGTGGATGGAGGCACCGAGGATGCCTTCGGGATCGGCGAAGGGCTCGGGCAAATCGGATTCCGGCGCGAGACGCCAGAGGCCCGCGCCCAGAGTCCCGATCCAGAGACCGCCGGCCCCGTCGTCCAGAAGGCCCGAGATCGAGCCGCCCCGGCCGCCGAGGGAGGGGAGAAGGGCGAAGGCTGAGCTCCCGGGCTCCAGGTAGGCGAGACCGGCATCGGCCGAGCCCGCCCAGAGCCCGCCCTTCGCGTCGCGGAGGAGGCAGGTCACCCTGAGCCCGGGGGCGGGCATCCCCGCGGTGGGATCGGGCTGGAAATGCTCGAAGCCCCTCCGAGCCGGCCCGAGGCGGTCGAGGCCCCCGCCCTCCACCCCGAACCAGAGGGTGCCGTCGGCCTCTTCGAGGAGGGGGAGGATGGGGCCTTCGCCGAGACTCCGCGCATCCGCCCCGCGATGCGCGAAGGCAAGAAGGCTGCCGTCGGAACGGAGGGCGAAGAGCCCCGAGGCCTCGGTGCCGATCCAAAGAGAGCCGTCCCGCCCGGCGAGGATGCCGCGGATGGTCGGAGCCCCGGCCTCGGGGGGCAGGAGGAGCCGGCTCGATCTCCTCTTGGCCGGATCGAAGATCTCGAGGCCTCCCTCCCTGGCGAGGACGACGTGGGAAGGACCAAGCTCGACGAGGCCCCGAGGCCCGCCCGGGGGCGGATCCCCTGCCGACAGAGTCCAGGAGCGCACGAGGGAGGAGGCGGGATTGTAGCTCCTGATGCCGCCCTCGCCGAGGCCGGCCCACATGAGTCCGCGACTGTCCCTGAGGAGGGCGCGCACGCGAAGACGGTCGGCCGCCGAGGCAGGGGCGAGGACCAGACTGGAGGAGTCGAGGACGGCGATACCGCTGCCCTCGTAGCCCACCCAGATCCGCCCTTCGGTATCCTCGGCGAGGCAGGTGAGCCGCCCTCCCCCGGGCACTTCCGGGACGCTGGCGTGTCTGAAGCCACCCTCCACGCGCAGATCCACCCCCCCGGAGGGAAAGCCGATCCAGAGTCCCCCCAGGGAGTCCTCGAAGAGGGCGGAGAGGCGGTCGCCTGCGAGGCTCGAGGGATCGCCGGGAATATGCCGCCAATGGGCGAGGGCGGAACCGGTATCGTCGTAGAGATAGAGGCCCTGGCCGTCCGTGGCCACCCAGAGCCGTCCCTTGCCGTCTACCTTGAGTCCGGTGACCGCCGCCCCAAGACCCGCCGGAGAACCCAGGGCGGAGAAGTTCTGGCCGTCCCCGCTCCGGTAGACGCGACCCAGGGCGCTCCCCGCATAACTTCTCCCCTCCCGATCGCGAGCCAGGGCGAGGATACGATCGGAGCCCCCGACCCTCCCCGCCACCGCGCAGGGGCGGAAACTGCCGAGGGAGGGGTCGAAACGGAAGAGCCCGGCGCCCTCGGTGGCGACGAGGAGGGCCCCGTCCCTGTCCTCGACGAGGGCCGTCACTGCGGGAATGCCGAGGGCGGAGGGGCCTGCGCCGGGCCGGAACACCGAAAAGCTGTGCCCGTCGAAGCGGGAAAGCCCTCCCTCCCCGCCGAACCAGAGCAGCCCCTTCCTATCCTGCAGAATGCAGTTCACCGTCGATCCGGCCAGACCCTGCTCCATGCCGAGGGCGTACCAAGCGAGGTCCGAGCTGTCCGTGGCCGCGAGGGCTCGGGGCAGGCCGAGGACGGTGAGCAGCAAGGCATGTCGCAATGATGGCCCGGGCATGGGGCATTCTAGCAGAGCCCGGCTCTCCCGAACCCGGGCAAACGCGGAAATGCGAGGGGCCGCGCGACAAAAAAGCCGACCCAGGGGCCGGCTCTTCGATGGGGGCGGGGGAGTCTCAGGCCTGTTCGAGGTTCACGAGGACCTGGTAGATCGCCTCGGGGCCGGTCGCGGCGAGGAGGGCCTCGCGAAGCTCGGTCGCCTTGAGGCGGGAGGAGAAGAAGGAGAGGGTCTGGAGATAGTAGGCGTGCTGGTTGTAGGCCGAGGCGATCATGAAGAGGAGACGGACCGGCACGTCGTCGAGGCTCTGGAAGTCGATGATGTCGCACTTCGAGACCCCCACCGACACGACGAGGTCGGTGACCGAGGAGAGCCGCACGTGGGGGATGGCGATGCCGCGGCCGATGGCCGTGCTCATGAGTTCCTCGCGGCGAAGGATCTCGGAGAGGAGCTCCTGGCGGTTCTTGATCTGGGGGGCCGTGGCGAGATTCTCGGTGAGGGCGACGAGGGCGTCGCGCTTCTTCGCGTGATTCAGGACGAGGACGCGGTCCGGGGAGATGAGGTTCTGGATCTGGATGGCGGTGTTGGTGGCGGCGGGCCGTCCCGAGGAAAGGCGCTCGTTGACCCAGCGCTCGATCTCGCTCTTCTTGAAGCGCCAGACCGTCCCGATCTTGCCCGAGGGAATCTCGCCCTTCTGGGCCCAATCGTAGACCGTGCGCTCGGAGACGCGAAGATAGCGGGCAACTTCCTCAATCGTGAGGATATCGTCATCCATGCGAAATACTCCTGAAAGATCCCGGATTTTCGCGCCAGTGTGGGTGTTTTGCGAAGAAATGTCAAGTCTGCGTCTCTTTGCGAGGAGGTCTTTAGTCGCTTGACCAATATTAGTCGAGCGACTAACATGCTTCCCGAGGGACAGTCACCAGGGCCGCGGGGACAGTCACCCCGGCCTTCGAACCCGAGACAAGGAGCAGTCATGTCGAGCAAGGCAGCGATCCGATCCCCTTCCCGCCCGAGGGCAGTCCTCCTGGCCTGCCTCGCCCTCCTTCCCGCCGCCGGCCTCCTCGCGGCTCCGGGGAGCGCCCAGACCGTCCTCGACGCCGTGGACCGCACCCTCTTCCTCGAGTCCTATGTCTCGAAGGTGACCATGGAAATCCAGGACCTCTCTGGGCCGCCCCGCACCATGACCTTCGAGGGGCAGAGCCGCAAGGACAGGGGGACCTACCTCGAGATCCTGGCCCCCGCGCGGACCAAGGGCACGCGCTTCCTCCAGCTCGAGGGGAGCCTCTGGATGTACAACCCCAAGGCGGGATCGGCCAACGCGCTCCGGCTCTCCTCCCGCGACGCCTTCCAGGGTTCGACCTTCTCCAACGCCGACATCGGGAAGAGCCAGTTCTCCGACGACTACTCCGCCGTCCTCGCCCCCGAAGCCCTCCTCGAGCACGCCGAGCTCGGGCCCGTCCCCTGCCTCGTCCTCGAGGCGAGGGCCAAGACGGACACGGCGGCCTACGGGAAGATCGTGATGTGGGTGAGGAAGAGCGACTTCATGCCCCTCAGGATGGAGTACTACGCGAAGTCCGGCCTCCTCTTCAAACGCATGGATCTCTCGAGGATTAGGTCCTTCGGCCCCCTCACGAGGCCCTCGGTGATGCGGATGGAGAGCTTCGAGAAGAAGGGCACCATCACCACCCTCACCATGGAGTCGATCGAGGCGAGGGAGGTCCCCCTCTCGGTCTTCAACAAGAACTACCTGACGAGATGAATTGATATGAGTTCGCGCAACCTGCTCCCTGTCGCCGCCCTCGCCCTGAGCCTCCTCTGCGGCCCCCTCGGGGCGGAGGGAGGCCCGGTCTACAGCCTTTCCGCCGACGCCCAGGCGGGTTTCGTCCTGGCCGGCGGCGGCGTCGAGGGTGCCTTCGATCCGACCTCAGCCTCCACCGCCCTGGCCTGGGTCCTCGGCGGCGATCTCCTCCACCGCGTCGAGGCCCCGGGCTGGGGCTTCGTCCTCTCCCAGGCCTTCGACCTCGCGGGAAATGCCGAGAGCGCCAACCCTTCCCTCCCGCCCACCGACCTCCTCGTCCCCCGCTTCAAGATCTACGAGGCCTACGCCCGCCTCGACCTGGGCGACCGCGGCCAGCTCTTCTTCGGAAAGCGCCGCCTCGGCCTGGGCCTCGGCACGACCTTCGCCCCCGGCGATCTCCTCGACCCCCGGAGCGGTTTCTGGGACCAGAAGAACGGCTTCCGCGGCCTCGGGCTCACGGCGAGCCTGGGTTCCGACCTGGCCCTCCGCGCCGCCCTCGGCCTCGACCGCAATCTCGAGGCCTACGCGGCCGGACTCAGGGCCAAGGCCTCGGCCTCCCTCCCGGCGAAGGTGGCCGCGGAGGCGGCATACTCCTCCCTCCTCGGCCAGGCGGGCGGGCCCGCCGATCCACGCCTCTTCGTCTGGGCCCTCTCCGCCGACTGGCAGGCCGATATCGCACAACTCGCCGCGGCGGCGGTCTACGCGCCGGACCGCTTCGCCCGGCCCTCCCTCGGCCTCTCCCTCGATCTCGACGGCCTCATCGTCCAGGCCGAGGGGGCCGCGGACTTCGGCGCCGATCCCGCCACGCTCTCGCCCGACCTCTTCGGCACGGCCGGGCTGCGCACCACCTTCTCGGGCGAGGCCGACTCCCTCACCCTCTCCCTGGACTACGCCTACAACGGGGCGGCCGGCCTCCTCCTCCATCGCCACTACCTCCTCCCTTCCCTCATGTACTCGCGCCCCGAGGTCCTGGACCTCACGGTCCGGACCCTCGTCGAGCTCGAGGCCCCCTCGGCCCTCCTGTCCACGGTCCTCGCCTTCCATCCCGCCCCCGACTTCGACCTCGAATTCACGGGCAGCTTCTGCCTCGGCGCCTCGGGCGGCGAGTTCGCCGCCCTCCCCTCCCCGCCCACTCCCGCGACGACGCCCGCCGCGACGGCCCTCGGCCTCTGCGCGCGGGTCCACTTCTGAGACGAAGGAAGCCAACGATGTCAGACAACGCGAAGAGCCCCATCCTCGAGGCGAGGGGCGTCACCAAGGACTACCACCTCGGCAAGACCGTCATCCACGCCCTCAAAGGGATCGATCTCGTCGCCTGGCCCGGCGACTTCATCTCGATCGTCGGACCCTCGGGCTGCGGTAAGACCACCCTGCTCAACATCGTGGGCTGCATCGACAAGCCGACCTCGGGGACGGTCGCCATCGACGGCATCGACACCTCCACCTTCGACGACGATCGCGAGGCCGACACGAGGCTCTCGCGGATCGGCTTCATCTTCCAGAGCTTCAACCTCGTGGGCGTCCTCGACGTGCGCGAGAACATCGAGTTCCCCCTCATCCTCGCCAAGGTGCCCCAGGCGGAGCGCGCCCGGCGGATCGACCGCCTCGTCGAACTCGTGGGTCTCGGGGAGTTCGTCGGGCACCGCCCCGACGAGCTCTCGGGAGGCCAGAGGCAGCGCGTCGCCATCGCGCGGGCCCTCGTCAACCGGCCCTCCCTCGTCATCGCCGACGAGCCCACGGCCAACCTCGATTCCGAGACCGCCAACACCGTCATGGAGGCCATGAAGCGCCTGAACGACGAGGAGGGCGTCACCTTCATCTTCTCCACGCACAATGCCCTCATCGAGCGCTACGCCAAGCGGGTCATCGGCATCAAGGACGGTCTCATCACCGGCGAGCGCCCCGGCGCCTCCTACGCCGCTTCGCCGGTAGCGGCCTCGCCGGCAGCCGCGGCCGCGGCGACTGGGCGCCCATGATCGCGCGCCTGGCCCTCCTCTCTTCGATCAAGCACTGGAAGCGGAGCCTCGTGACCCTCGGCGCCGTCGCCGCGGCCACCGCCACGATGATCGCGATAGGAGGCCTCCTCAACGGCATCACGGGCGGCTTCTACGACTCGGTCATCCCCAACTCCGGCCATGTCCGCATCGACGACGCAAGGGCCGCCACGGCCCTCAATCCCTTCGACCCCGCCCTCCTCCTCCCCGAGGCCGGGGCCGCCATCGCGCGCATCAAGGCCCTCCGGGACAGGCGCATCGTGGACGTCGAGCCCCTGCTCAGCTTCGGCGCCCTCCTCGTCGAGGACCGCGACGACATCGACCCGCGCAACCTCGCGATGCGAGCCATGGGTGTCGTGCCCGAGACCCGCTTCGCCGACAACGCGCGCTACACGATCAAGGAGGGAGCCTTCCTCCCGGGCGGCCAGGGCATCGCGATTTCGAGGCGGGCCGCCGCCCTCCTCGGCGCCCGACTCGGCTCGGGCCTCCTCGTCAGCCTCCAGGACAGGAACGGACAGCCCTGGTACGAGCGCCTCCTCGTCACGGGCCTCTTCGAGAGCGAGAGCGCCACCTTCGACGAGACGACCTTCTTCATCGCCCTGGACAGGGCCGCCCCGATGCTCGACGCCGAGGGGATGGCGAAGGAGATCCGCCTCCTCCTCGCCGACCGCGACCAGGCCGAGACCGTGGCCAAAGAAGTGGCGGCCGCCCTCGACACGAGCCGGGGCGCCGACGGCTCGGCCCTCCGCGTGGAGTCCTGGCAGACCATCAACGTCTCCATCTCCTCCATCCTCCTCTTCATCAAGATCCTCCTCGGCATCATCATGGGGCTCTTCGCCATCGTCGCGGGCACCATCATCGCCAACACCTCCCTCATGTCGGTGATGGAGAGGATCAGGGAATACGGCACGATGCGCGCCATTGGGCTCCGCGCCGCCGCCCTCGAAGGCCTGATCCGCACCGAGGGCCTCATCCTCGGGGCCGCGGGAGCCCTGGTCGGCCTCGGCCTGGGCGCCCTCCTCCTCTGGCTCCTCATGCGGGACGGCATCGACCTCGGGGGCGTCATGGAGAACCTGGGCCTTTCGCGGCGCAACCGGCCTCGGCCCGACCTCCTGTGGTTCCTCTTCTGCGCGGCGGCCGGCCTCCTCGTGAGCGCCCTGGCGACGGCGCGGGCGGCCCGCACGGTCGCCTCGATGGGCGTGGCCGAGGGCCTCGCCACCGCTTCGTAGGGGGAAGGCATGGAAACCTTGAAGATCGCCGTCAGGAACATCCGCCGCAACGAGAGGCGTTCGAAACTAACAATTATCACGATCGTGCTCGGGGTCGCCGTCCTGATGAACATGCAGGGCATCTACCGCGGCCTCACCACGACGGTCTACGGCCACATGATGGCCATGGACACCGCCCAGGTCCAGGTCGAGAACGCGGCCTACCGGGCCGCGGCGAGGCGGCTGCCCCTCGACCTAGTGGTGGCCGATCCCGAGGCCCTCGCACGGCGGCTCCGCGCCCTCCCGGGCGTCAAGGCGGTCTCGGAGCGCATCGACGCGAGCTTCGAGCTCACGAACGGGACCCAGGGTGCCCGGGTCCAGGCCAGGGGCGCCTCCCAGGAGGAGGCCGTGGTCACCGACCTCGGCTCCAGGCTCGTGGAGGGCCGCCTCTTCGAGGCCGGCCAGCCCGGCCTCGTCATCGGCCGCGGCCTGGCGACCAAGCTCGGGCTCCGCCTCGGCGACCAGGCCTTCTTCACCGCCCTCGACCGCCACTCCGTCAGAAACCTCGGCTCCGCCCTGATCGTCGGCATCTTCGAGTACGGCTATCCCCTCCTCGACGACTACCTCGTCTACCTCGACATCGACCAGGCCCGGAGCTTCCTCGACCTCGGGAAGGTGGCGACGCGGATCGTCGTGCGGGGCACGAAGCCCGACCAAAGCGCCGCCATCACCCGCGAGGTCGCCACGGCCCTCGCCGCCGCGGGGCTCTCCCCGAGCGTCGAGGAGTACGGATCGAGCCGCGGCCTCGTCGCCTACGAGTGGAAGGTCTTCGCCGAAAGTCTCGTGTCGACCATCGAGACCAGGCTCCAGCTCCTCCTCACCGTGCTCGCGACCCTCTTCGCCCTCATCTTCGCGGGCATCTTCAACACCATGGCGATGAACGTGGAGGAGCGGCACCGCGAGATCGGCACCCTCCGCGCCATCGGGATCAGGAGGTCGGGGCTCGAGCGCCTCTTCATGACCGAGGGCCTCGTGATGGGCCTGGCCGGCTGCCTCATCGCCGCCGTCCCCGCCACCCTCGTGGGAGTCTGGCTCGGGGTCTGGGGTATCGACATCTCGGGCCTCCTGCCCCGCGACGTGCCCATCCCCTTCGGCAACGCGATGCGCGCCTCCTACTCCTGGGTGGACGTCCTCCGGGCGGCGACAGCCGGGGTCGGGGCCGCCGTACTCGGATCCCTCGTCCCGGCCTGGCGGGCGGCCCGCCTCCCGATAACCGAGGCCCTGGGCGCGGTCAGATAGCCGCGATGGCCGAACCAGCCGATCCCGGCCCTCCCCTGCCGCGCAGGGAGCGCATACTCGCGGCCGCCCTCGAGCTCGCGGGACGCGAGGGTCTCGAGGCCTTGACGACGCGGAGCGTCGCCGCCGAGGCCGGGGTCAACCTCGGACTTCTTCACTATTATTTCGAATCGAAGGAGAGCCTCGTCGAGGAGACCATCGGCGCCTTCATCGGCGAGCTCCGCGACCGCCTCGCTACTCTCGATCCCGGCCCCTACGGAGCGACGGCGAAGGACGGTCCCCCCTCCGGCGCGGCGGGGCCCGAGGCCGGGTCGAGCGTGGTGGACGAGGAGGCCCTGGCGGACTTTCTCTCCGGCACCTTCGACCTAGTCGCCCGAAGACCCGCCCTCCTCTTCGGCCTCGTCTCCCGCATGGTGGCGGTGATCGCCCGGGGCTTTTCCGCCCCCCCGCCCGAGGCGGCCGCCGAGAGGGCGCGGGGCAAGGCCGGCACGGAACTGGCGGGGATTCCGCCCTTCTCCTCCCTGGTCGAGATCCAGGGCCTCTTCGTCGGCAGGGTCCGGCCCCTCCTCGCGCGGCGCTTCGGGTCGGACCGGGAACTCCTCGCGCGCAAGTCCCTCCAGCTCCTCACCGCGGTCTTCCACCCCCTCCTCCTCTCGCCCGTCCCCCTCCTCCTCTTCGGCTTCGACCTCGGAGATGCGGAGAAACGAAGGGCCTACGTGCGGGGAGTGGTGGCCGACGTCTTCGCCTCCTCCGCCTCCGATCGGGAGGGGAGGGACTCGACGAGGCAGGCCACGTAGCGCCTTCTCACGCCCTCGTCGGCGAAGTCGAGACCGAGGAGCTGACCCGGCAGGGTGGAGAGGAGCATGGGATGGACGACGCTCATCATCATCCGGAGGGTCGTGAAGGCGAGCAACTCTGGCTCCTCGATGCCCGAAATCTGCGCCACCAAGGGGAAGAGCCTCTCTTTGCCCGCCCCGACGATGCCCATGAGGATCTCCTCGTAGTCGGTGGGCGCCTCGGGATCCTTCCTGACGTTCGAGGCCATGATCGCCTCTATGAGGCTCGCGAAGATCCCCGGATGCTCGTGGAGCTGCTCGAGGAAGGAGAACAAGAAGCCCTCGAGACGGGCGCGCTCCCCGCCCCCCCCCGAGTCCAGGCTGGTGATCCGGCCCAGGATCGGCGCGAAGAAGAGCCGGAAGGCCTCGGAGACAAGGGCGTCCTTGGTGCGGAAGTAGTAGTGGACCGTCGCGACATTGACCCCGGCCGCGGCGGCGACGGCGCGCACCGAGAGGGAGCCCACGGCCGTCCGCGAGACGCAGTCGAGGGCCGCCGCGAGGATGCGGTCGCGGGTCGGATCGGCCTCGCTCGAATAACGTCGCTTCGCCACGGCCCGGCTACTTCGTGGCCTCGAGGGCGACAGTCCCCGTGAGGCGGGCGAAGAAGGCGGAGCCCTCCGCCCCACTTCCGCCGGAGATGTCGAGGCGGTAGCCCAGGCTTCCACCGAGATCGATGAAGGAACCGAACCTCATCGTCGCCTCGGGGCCGAGGGTGAGGGCCTCGAGTCCCGAGCCGGAGCTCCCTTCGTAGCCCCCGGAGGAGGCCTCGAGGGAGGCGCGCAGGGCGACCATCAGGGGCTGGGCCAGGGGCAGATAGGCCGTGGGCGCGAGTTCGAGACGGAGGCCGAGGCCGGACAGGTCGGTAGCCGCCCGGAGCCTTCCCTCGAGGGCGAGGAGGTCGCCGACCAAGGGCAGGGTGAATTCTGCGAAGACCCCGATCTCGACGAGTCCCTCGGCGGGCGTCGAGGCCGCGCCGGAGACAGTGCGGCCCAGGCCGCCCTCGAGCCCGAGGGTCGCCCAGTCCCCGTACCACTTGAGCGTCGCGAGGGCCCTGCCCTCGAGGGAGTCGAAGCCCGGACCGACGGCGGCGGGAAGCCAGGAATCGTGGTAGAGCTCGAGCTTCGCGTAGAAGCCTCCCGGCAGCTCCTGCCCGAGGCGGACCTTCTCGAGGAGGCCGAGGACCGGTTCGGCCGAAGCCGCGGACAGGCGCCCCTCGGCGGAGAGGTCGAGGGAGAGATCGAGGGCCGAGAGGCGCGTCGCCGCCGACACGACCGCGACGATCATCACAATTATGTTTTTCTTCATTTCTTCTTCTTGAGCATGTCGCTCATCTTGCCGTAGCCGGCCGGAACGGCGAAGAGGGTCGCGTCGGGCTTGCCCGCCTCCATGGAAAGCACGCGCATCTCGAGGGTCTGGACGCCCTTGTCGTTCTTCGCGGCGGCGCCCATCGGAAAGTAGCCCAGGGCGATGACGGCCTTGGCCATGCGGCCGAGGACGAGGCCCTCGTTGGGCGCCGTCTTCTGGAGGCTCAGGTAGAAGTTGAAGGCGGCCTTGAAGTCCCTGGTCGCCCACATCCGGTAGCTGAATTTCGTCGCCGCGTCGTCTAGGGCGAATTCCTCGACGGGGTGGCCGAGGATGACGTCGGTCCTGCCCGTCTTCTTCGGCGTCACCGCCACCTTGTCGATCGGGGCAGTTAGCTGGCCGAGTGGAAGGGTGAGGTAGTACTTGTCCTTGGGCGAGACGATCATGAATTTCCCGGCGGCGAAGTCGATGATGGGATAGCCGCCCTCGATGCCCTCGACGGCCACCACGGTCGTCCTGGGCCTGATGGTGAAGCTCTGCCCGAGCATGTAGCCCTGGGCCTCGCTCGTCACCGTGGTCGAGACGATGGAGAGGGAGAGGGTTCCCTCGAAGGTCTGGGCCCCCGTCGCGAGGAGGGGCAGGAAGGCGAAGCAGAGGGCCAGGGCCGCGAGGGCGGGCCGGCGGAAGGAAGAATTCATTATCAACTCCTTCAAGTTATGCGATCTTGTTCCTGTGGGGCAGGGAGGCCAGGGCGAGGAAGACGAGGGCGATGAGGCCCGTCGCCGCGATGGACCAGACTGTCGCGGACCCACTCCGGCCGAGCTCCACGGCGAGGGTCGCGTTGAGGCCGTAGAAGGGCGGGAAGAGCCAGGGAAGCCAGCGGAGCCAGGTCGGGAGGAGCTCGAGGGGAAAGAGGAAGCCCGCGAAGAAGAGGGGAAGGATGAAGTAGGGAATGAGGGGCCGCAGATGGTCGACGGACTTCGCCCTCGTTCCCGCCGCCAGGGAGATGGAAGCCGCGGCCAGACAGAGGAGAAGGAGGACGGCCGAGCCCGCGACGAAGCGGGCGGGGAGGACGAGACCCGTGATGAGGGCAGCCAGGCCGGCGAGTCCCAGGTAGAGGAGCCAGCCCCCGAGACCGAAGGCCAGGGCGAAGGTGAGCGCCGCTCCCGGGCCCTCGGGCGGCTCGGCCTTGGCCCTGCGCAGGGAGAGGAGGTCGAAGAGGGAGAGGAGGCCGGTGAGGACCCAGGCCAGGAAGCCCAGGACGGCGGTCGCCATGTAGGCGGGGGCCGGCGCGAGGCCCTCGAGGAGGGGCCCGAGGTCGATGGGGATGGGGAGGCTGTCGGGCGAGATCCCTCCCCCCGACTCGGCGATGGCCGCGATGGATGTCTTGGCGATCGTGGCGGCGACGAGGAGCCTGAAGAGGGGATTGTCCCCCTCGACCCTGATCTCGATCTTGTGCGGGAGGACGTAGGTCGGATCGTCGACCTTGATCAGCATGTCCTGGGTCAGCTCGGCGGGGAATTGGAGGTAGACCTTGGCCTTTCCCGCCTCGAAGAGGGCCTGGGCCTCGGCCGGGCTCCCGGCGAGGGTGACCTTCAGGGCCCGGGGGTCCAGGGCCTTGATCAGGGTCTCGGGCATGTTGATGTGCCCGGCCATCGGCATGTCGAAGCCCCTGTCCTCGTTGCTGATGACCAAAGGCAGTTGGTGGAGCCCCAGTCCGAGGAGGAGGAGGAGGGTAGCGACTATGAGGAGGGGGGCGAGTACCAGGATGGCGAGCTGCTGCTTGATCGCCGAAAGGGTCTTGAGCGGAGATCTCATGGGGCCTCCCGAGCTAGAGTCTTTCAATCACATGATTGAATCAACGGATTGAATCTACTCCCCACGGGTCACAAGGTCAAGCCCTCAATCCTCGAGGTGGTCCCGGATCTCCTCCCCCGACCAGCCCAGCTCCCGGAGGGAGCGGCGCAACTCATCCCTGGAGGGAGGCCCCTCCCGGGATGAGGCTCGCAGCTTCCCGAGGGCCGAGGCCAGAAGCTCGGCCCGGAGGCCGGGCTCGAGCACGGCGGTCAGGGCGGCCTTTGCGACCCTCTCGCCTATGCTGCGGGCCCTGAGCGAGAGGAGGAGGCTCGAGGGCCCCTCGGCCCGCCCTCCCCCGACGGCGCTCCGGAGGGCCTTGCCGATCCGGGCGCGGAGCCAGGCCTCGGCATAGCGCGCGTCCGAGAGATAGCCCTCCCTCTCGAGGCGGTCGAGGGCCAGGACGACGGCCCGGTCCGGATAGCCCCGCTCGAGAAGTTTGCCGTGGAGGAGGAAGCGGGGCTGCTCGGCCCGGCCGAGAAGGGAGGCGCCGCGGGCCTCGGCCTCCGTGGCCTTGGCCGCGAGGACGAGGTCGACGAGGGCCTCCTCCCCGAGCGTGGAACCCGGCCGGAGTTCCTCGGCCTCCCGGCCGAGGAACTCCCAGAACTCGAGCCGCACGAAAAAACTCGTCCCCTCGGCCTCGAGCTTCGCTATGCCCGAGGCCCCGATCTCAGCCTTTTCGATGACCATGTGGAAAGCCTACACCGGATCGAAGGCCCAAAAAAGCGAAAAGCCGCCCCCGGAGGGACGGCTTTTCCGTGCTGGAGGGCCGATTAGCGCTTGGAGAACTGGAAGCGCCTGCGGGCGCCGCGCTGGCCGTACTTCTTGCGCTCGACCATGCGGGGGTCGCGGGTCAGGAAGCCGTTGGTCTTGAGGGCGGTGTGGTTGGCGGGATCGACCTGGGCGAGGGCCCGGGCGATGCCGTGCCTGCAGGCCCCGGCCTGACCGTTGGGTCCGCCGCCGGTCACGTTGATGACGACGTCGTACTTGTTCTCGGTGGCGGTGACCATGAAGGGCTGGCGCACCACATACTGGAGTTCGCCGAGCTTGAAGTACTCGCCGAGTTCGTGCTGGTTGACGATGATCTTGCCGGCGCCCTCGCGGAGGAAGACGCGGGCCACGGCGCACTTGCGCCTGCCGGTACCGATGCCGAGATTGGTGATCATTCCATTCCCCTTGTCAGAGTTCGATCGCGGTCGGCTGCTGGGCAGCGTGCGGGTGGGCGGAGCCCGAGTAGAACTTGACGTTCTTGAGCAGCTTGCGGCCGAGGGGACCGCGGGGAAGCATGCCCTTGACGGCGAGTTCGAGGGGCTGGACGGGATTGCGGCCGAGGAGCTCGCCGAAGGTGTAATCCTTGAGCCCGCCCGGATAGCCGGTGTGCTTGTAGTACATCTTGTCGGAGCGCTTGCGTCCCGTGATCCCGACCTTGTCGGCGTTGATCACGACCACGAAATCACCGGTCTCCTGGGAGGGGGTGTACGTCGGCTTGGTCTTGCCGCGCACGATGGAGGCGACCTTGGCTGCGACGCGGCCGAGGGGCTTCCCTTCGGCGTCGAGCACATACCAGGCACGCTGGGCGGTCTCGGCCGTGACGAAAATCGTCTTCTGCATATAAGTCTACCTTCACCTTCGCTTGATTCGCGAATAGTACAGTTCGCTGGAAATGCCCTTCGCGGATAATGCGGGGGGATATTCCCATAAACGACAGCCAATGTCAAGACTGGCGGATGGGGACTCATGCCAACCCAGGACCTCACGCAAAGCCGCAAAGGCTGAAAAAGGCGCAGAGGAGAGAAAGCCTAGGGGCTGGGAAAATGAATAGTGCCTGCTCTGGCATCGCAAGGCTTCCACAGTCTGCCAAGGGTTCGCTCTTGGCTCCTTGGCTTGAAATTCCGCAATTCGCGGCTACTTCTCTTCCTTCTTGGCGGCGGCTTCGGCGGCTTCTTCTTTTTTGGCCTCTGCGCGGTCCTTCAGGTCGGCGATGCCGATGAAGACAGCCACGAGCCCGACGAGGAGGGCGACGACAGGGAGGGCGCCCCGGAGGAAGGCCAGGACCTCGGTCCACCAGCCCAGGGGCCCGGGAAGGCAGGCGACCACGGCGAAGGCCAAGAAGAGAATTCCTACTATGAGTGCTGCCATGCGATTCCTCCAGGCTGGGTATTATCGCTCTCCAGACTAGCATTTCGGCCGGAGACACGCAATGCGGAGGCCGCGGCGCCCTCGCCGCCCCGGGTAACCGTGACAGTCCTCCTCCGGCCGTCTATACTGCCGCCACCGCAAGGAGTCCCCGTGATCGCCGCCAAGTCCCTCGCCCTCTACAAGAACCGTCCCGTCTTCGTGGCCGAAAGGAAGGACGACAAGCTCGAGATCCGCCTCGAGGACGGCTCGAGCCTCCGCGTCCGGGACAAGGACCTCGAGGCCCTGCATCCCGGGCCCGCCTCCGCCCTCCCCTCCCCCGCCGAGGGCGGGGACTTCGAGACGGCCTGGGGAGTCCTCGCGCCTGAGGGGGAGGCTCCCGGAACCGCCCTGCCGGCGGTGGAGCTGGCCGAGCTGGTCTTCGGGAAGGGCGGCGCCGCCGAGACCCTGGCCGCCTGGCTCGAGGGCGGCCGCGGCCTCCTCTTCCGCGCGGAGGGCTCCTCCCTCATCCCCCTCTCCCGGGCCGAGAGGGCCAGGGAGGAAGAAAAGCGGGCCCGGAAGGAAGGGGAGGCCGCCGAGAGAGCTGCCTTTGTCGCGCGGGCCAAGAAGGCCAGGGCCAGGAAGGCCGAGGAGGCGCCCACGAGCTTCGAGGAAGGCGAGGGACGCTTCCTCGCGGAGATCGAGGCCCTCGCCTACGGGAAGTCCGGGAAGTGCCGCCTCGCCGGGGAGATCGGCTTCGCCGATGAGCCCGAGGCCGCCCAGGCCTGGCTCCTCGCCGTCGGCCGCTGGGACGCTTCGGTGAACCCCCACCCCCGGCGCTCGGGCTGTCCCCTCGCCTCGCCCCGTGTCGAACTGGGCCCCGACCTCCCCGGCCTCGAGCCGGGAGGGAGGTCGCGGATCGACCTCCGCCACCTCGAGTCCTGGGCCATCGACAACGCCTGGAGCCACGACCCCGACGACGCCGTCGCCTGGGACGGCGAGAAGGTCTGGATCCACGTCGCCGATCCCGCCGCATCCATCCTCCCCGACTCCCCGGCCGACCGCGAGGCCTTCGCCCGGGGTCTGACTCTCTACCTGCCCGAGCTCACCTCCACCCTCCTCCCCCCCGAGGCCCTCGAGCGCTACGGCCTCGGGCTCGGACCCGAATCGCCCGCCCTCTCCTTCAAGGTGGGGCTCGACGCCGAGGGCATGGTCACGAGCGTCGAGACCTTCGCCTCCACGGTCGCCGTCCGGAGGGCCTCCTACGAGGAGGCCGACCGCATCGCCGAGGCGGGCGAGGCGGGGAGCGAGGGGCTCAAGAAACTCGCGGAGATCGCGGAGCTACGGCGGGCCCGGCGCCTCGAGTTCGGCGCCATCGACATCGACATCCCCGAGGTCCGCGTCTACGTCCGCGAGGGCGAGGTGAGAATCGACCGCCTCCCCAGGACGCACTCGAGCGGCCTTGTCCGCGAGATGATGCTCCTCGCCGGGGAGGCGGCGGCCCGCTGGGCCTTCGCGCTGCGTCTGCCCTTCCCCTACTACAGCCAGGAGGCCCCGGGCGAGTCGGCCTCGATCCCCGAGGGCCTCGCGGGGGAATTCGCCAAGCGCCGCCTCATGAGGGCCGGCATTACCGGGCCGACGCCGGGGGCCCACCGGGGCCTCGGGCTCCCCTTCTACTCCCAGGCGACGAGCCCCCTCCGGCGCTACGCCGATCTCCTCGGCCACATGCAGATCCACGCCGCCCTGGCCGGCCGCGAGCCCCTCGACGAGGACGAGGTGATGCGCCGCTCGGCCCTGGCCCAGGCGGCCGGAGCCCCGAACCGCCAGGCCGAAAGGGCCAGCGAGGCCCACTGGACCCTGACCTGGCTCCTCCGACATCCCGGCTGGAAGGGATCGGGGATCATCGTGGGGGCGGCGGGGCCGGGTGCCTGGCAGGTGCACATTCCCGAGCTCGGCCTCGAATCGCGGATGAAGCTCGGGCCCAACCGGGAGCTCAACCGGGAACTGTCCCTGAGGGTCGCGCGAATCGACCTGGCCAAGCTCGAAGTCTCCTTCCAGGAAGGCGACTGAGGAAACCGGGAGGTCGCCGCGATAGATTCTGTGCGGCTCGGGTCATTGATGCTACTCTTTGCGGGCTAGCCCACGGGCGAGCCGAGCGGGATCGAAAGGGGAAGGGCCATGGGCCGAGCAGCGAAGCAACCTGGGACCTATAGCCTTCGGTCCCTCCTCATCGCGGCCCTGGTCGGTCCCCTCGTCCTCGTCGCGGCTTCGATCGGAACCCTGGGCTTCCTCCAGGGACGGAGCGCCATGCGGACCGCCGCCGACGCCCTCTTCGACCAGGTCAACCAGCACGTCATCGACCATCTCGGCGCCCTCCTCGTCTCGGCGGAGAGCATCAATGAGGTGATGGCCGCGGCCTTCGCCTCCGGCAGCGTCGGGCCCGAGGACACGAAGCCCCTCCAAGGCCAGCTCCTCTCCCTGATGCGAGCCCACCCCGCGATCTCGAGCTGCTATGTCGGGAGCGCCGCGGGCGGGCTCGTCGACGCGGGCCGCGAGGGCTCGGGCGGCCCTGAATACCTCATCGAGACGCCCGCCTTCGCCGCCGGCCGCTTCGTGAAGCGGGCCGTCGATGCCCGCGACGCCAGGGGGAAGGTCCTCCTCGATCTCCGCTCCTTCGACGCGAGGCAGAGACCCTGGTTCCTCGAAGCTCGCGCGGCCGGACGGCCGGTCTGGACCGAGGTCTTCTCCCTCTTCTCGGGCCAGGATTCGGCCATCTCGGCGGCCCGGCCCCTCTACGGACCCGGGGGCGATTTCGTCGGCGTCGCCTCGGTCGATCTCTTCCTGTCGCAGATCGGAGCCTTCCTCCGCACCATGGAGACCGAGGGCAGGGGCCGGAGCTACATTCTCGACGGCGGCGGCCGCCTGGTCGCCTCTCCCGCCAAGGAGCGCATCTTCACCGGCGGTACCGGAACGACCCTGGTCCGCAAACCCGCCGAGGACAGCCTGGATCCCCTCATCGCCGCCTCCGCCCGTGCCCTCGCCGCCGCCCCAGCGCCCGGCCCGGACTTCAAGAACCTGTCCTTCGAGTACGGAGGCCAGCGCTACATCGCCCTGGTCTCCCCCCTGCCCAAGCCCGAGGGCCATGGCTGGAGGGTCGTGACCGCCTTCCCCGCCTCGACCTACATGGGCAGACTCGACGGCAACCTCGCCCAGACGGCCGGCCTGGCCCTCGCCATCATCGCCCTCTTCGCCGGCCTCGCCCTCCTCCTCGCCGGGCTCATCGCGGCCCGGGCCCGCGAATTCTCCGCCTTCGCCGCGGTCGTCGCCCAGGGCGGCTGGAAGGCCGGGGATCCGGCCCCCCGCCTCACCTCGATCCTCGAAGTCGAGGCCGTGCGCAAGGATCTCATAGCCATGGGGGCCGGCCTCGAGGAGGGCTTCGCCAGGCTCAGGACCGAGATCGAGGAGAGAAAGCGCGCCGAGGAGGGGCTCCGCCTTAGCCAGCACGCCTTCGACCGTCTGGCGCGCAACCTGCCCCTCGGCGTCTATGTGCTCAGGTCGAGGCGCGGTGGGAGCTTCTGCTTCGACTTCACCAGCTCCCGCTTCCGCGAGATCTTCGGCTTCGAGCCCGGGGAGCCGGTCACCGGGCCCGAGTCCTATATCCCCCGCATCCTGCCCGAGGACCTTCCCTCCTTCCTGGCCGAGCAGGAGGCCTCCGTACGGGAGGGGCGGGTCTTCACCTGGGAGGGCCGGATCCGGGTCGGCGACCGCACCCTCTTCGTCCACAAGACCTCCGTCCCCGAGGTCCAGAGCGACGGTGACACGCTCTGGGACGGCTATCTCGTGGACGCCACCGCGACCCACGAGGCCGAGGAGCGTATCAAGTCCCTCCTCGCCGAGAAGGAACTCCTCCTCCGCGAGGTCCACCACCGCATCAAGAACAACATGAACTCCACCGCGGCCATGCTGCTCTTCCAGGCCGACTCCCAGGACGACGGGAAGACCGCCGCGGCCCTCCGCGACGCCTCCGACCGCCTCGGCAGCATGATGATCCTCTACGACCGGCTCTACCGCGGGGGGGGAAGCAGCTCCACGGACGCCGCGGCCTTCCTCGAAGCCATCGCCACCCAGGTGGCCTCCCACCATCCCCACCTCGGCGGCGTGACCCTCCGGGCCGAGCTCGAGAGCCTGGATCTCGACGCCCGCCTCCTTTCGCCCCTCGGCATCATCGCCAACGAGCTCGTCGTCAACGCCTACAAGCACGCCTTCCCCGAGGGCCGGAGGGGCGAAATCCTCGTCGCCCTCCGCCACGGGGAGGGGCGGGTGACCCTCCTCGTCCAGGACGACGGGGTCGGCAGCCTGGGCGCGGGCGTGAAAAACGGCTTCGGGCGCACCCTCGTGGAGGGCCTGGCCGGCCAGATGGGCGGCGAGGTCAGGCTGGGCGAGGCCGGCGGGGCCCGGGCACCAGGGTCGAGGTCTCCTTTCCCCTCGCCGATTGACGCTCGCCCCCCGGTCTTCTAAACTCCGCTTTCATGGAACAGAAGGATTATCGCCTCGCGGCCATCATGTTCACGGACATCGCCGGTTTCTCGCGCATGATGGAAAAGGACGAGTCGGGCACCCTCGAGCTCCTCCACTACCACAACGAGCTGATCGCCGGCATCGCCGCGAGCCACCACGGCAGCGTCATCAAGACCATCGGCGACGCCCTCCTCGTCGACTTCAAGAACACGGTCGAGGCCCTCCAGAGCGCCCTCGAGATCCAGGACCGCCTCTACGCCCACAACAAGGCCAGCGGGAAGCTGCCCCTCCTCGTCCGCATCGGCCTCCACCTCGGCGACATCTACTTCTTCGAGAACGACGCCCTCGGCGAGGGCATCAACATCGCCGCCCGCCTCCAGTCCCTCGCGCGCCCCGGCTGCATCGTCTTCTCCCAGGACGTGTACAACCTCGTGCTCAACAAGATCGAATTCAGGGCCGAGAAGCTCGGCAAGGTCTCCCTCAAGAACATCACGAAGGAGATCCACGCCTACGAGATCACGACGCCCAACGTCGAGCTGGATCCCAACCGCGGCAAGCCCCGGCCCGGCTACGAGCCCGGCTCCTACCTCGGTCCGGCCGAGCCGAGCCCCTCGGTCGGCGACACCGTGGCTTCGACCCGGGGCTCCGCCAGCCAGGCGGGACCGGCCTGGGCCTCGCCCCCCCCCCTCCCCCCCGCCGCCCCACCCCCCGCCGGAGGCCCGCCCGCGGACCACGCCGCCGCCTCGCCGATCGGCCGCGAGGCCGACCGCTCCTATTCCGAGGAGGGCTCCCGTTCCCTCCTCACCGAGATCCGCAAGGCCATCCTCGAGGACATCAAGAAGGCGGGACGGCGCATCACCGTCGAAGAGGCCCGCGAGCGCTACGGCTTCTACGGGGTAGAGGCCCAGGAAGTCATCGCGGCGATGACGGAGCAGGGCCTCCTTCAGCGCGCCTCGCACGCCGGGCTCCGCTTCGAGCGGCCCGAAAAAGGCTGGGGCTTCGTCATGCACAACGCGGAGCCCTCCGAGGCCGGCGCCTCGGCCTCCACCGACATCGGCAAGACCATCGAGGCCGCCGTCCACGGCATAGTCACCGAGATCGAGCGCTCGGTCGAACGCAACATGACCCCCGGCCAGGGCTCCGACTACGCCAAGGCCGCCCTCGAACGCGTCAACCAGAAGATCGCCGCCAAGGGCGAGCGCTACCGCGAGAGGATGGAGGCCCGGCGCGAGCGCTGGGAGGCGAGGGCCGAGCGCCACGGCGGGCGCGGCGAGGGCTTCGGCGACGACCTCGAGACTGGGAAGTGGGATCGCGAGCTCGACAAGGAGAAGGACTGGAAGGACGCTCCCGAGCGCACCGCCCGCGACTTCGCCTCTTATCGGGACAGCATCCTCAGGAAGGCCCGGAGCGCCCGCGGCGGCTTCGTCGGGAACCTGGCGAGCTGGCTCGGCGTCTGCGGCTTCCTCGCCTTCGGCAATTTCGCCCTCGGCTGGGGCGGGGTACCCTGGGCCGGCATCGTCGCCATCGCCTGGGGCATAGGAGTGGCGAGCTCGGCCGCCGCCGCCTGGCGCGGCGGCGTCAAGGCGCGGGAGATCGAGAACCTCCCCGAGCTGGACCGAGAGCAGCTCGGCATCCTCAAGAACCTCAACCGCGTGAAAGACTCGATTGTCCAGCACGGCAGCTCGACGATCACGGTAACCGCCCTCCTGGCCTTCATCAATCTCCGGATAGCGGATCCCTCCTTCCTCTGGTTCCTCATACCGGGAGCGGCCCTCGGCATCTCCTTCCTCTCCCACCTCCTCGCCTATCGCCTCTCGAAGCCGCGCCTCGAGGCCGCTTTCAAGAAGTCACTGGGCGTCACGGGAGGCTGGAAAAAGGTCTTTTCCTCGCACCGCGAGGCCAGGAGCGCGGCCGACAGCATGGGCCCCTACGCGGAGCTCTGGCGCGAGGCCGAGCGCAACCGCGCCGCCATCCTCGCCCAGACCGCCGGCAAGGATCGGGGCTTCGACGACCTCGCGCCCACCCTCGGGGACTACGTGGGTCAGGTCAAGCTTCTCGCGGTCTCCGCCAATGAGATCGACCGCCTCGTCGACTCCATCCCCATGCCCGCCCTCCGCTCGGACAAGGCCTCCCTCCTCGCCAAGGAGGCCGCCGCGAGCCCCTCCATGAAAGCCGAGTACCGCAAGAGCATCGACGAGATCGAGAGGCAGGAGAAGTCCTGGGAAGAGCTCGGCAACCAGCGCGAGGTGGTCCGCCTCCGCCTCTCATCCGCGGTCAATCAGCTCAAGCAGACCCGCATCGACATGGCGCGGATCCGCGCGGCCGGCGACGCGGGCGAAGCCTCCGAGGGCTACGACAAGCTCCGCGCCCGCACCAAGGAGCTCACCTCCTATCTCGAGGATCTCCGCAAGGGCTACGACGAGAGCCGCCGCGACCCCTTCGCCGAACTCGAAGAGGCCGAGCGGCGAAATGCGGAAGTCGAGGAGGCGAAGAAGAAGAGTCTCGAGGGTCCGCCTTCCGCCTGAGACCTTCTTCCTCCCGCATGGAAAAGGCCGGCCCCGCACGAGCGGGGCCGGCCTTCATAATTATGAACGTATTCCCCGGACTCAGATCCCCAGGTAGGCCTTCCGGACGCTCTCGTCGGCCGCGACCTCGGAGGCCTTCCCCGACAGCACGATGGTGCCCGTCTGTAGGACATAGGCGCGATGCGCTACCTTGAGGGCCATGAGGGCGTTCTGCTCCACGAGGAGGATGGTCGTGCCCTTGGAGTTGAGCTCCCGGATGACGTCGAAGATCTGGTCGACGAGGACCGGGGCCAGGCCCATCGAGGGCTCGTCCATGAGGAGGATGCGCGGGTGCGACATGAGGCCGCGCGCGGTCGCGAGCATCTGCTGCTCGCCGCCCGAGAGGGTGCCGCCGTACTGGCCCTCGCGTTCCTTCAGGCGGGGGAAGAGGGTGAAGGAGTACTCGATGCCCTTCCTGATGGTCTCGGCGTCCTTGATGATGTAGGCCCCCATCTCGAGGTTCTCCCGGACGGTGAGGCGCGGGAATACGCCCCGGCCCTCGGGCACCATGCCGATGCCCTCGCGGAGGATGAGGTTGGGGGCGTGGTGGGTGATGTCCTTGCCGTCGAAGACGACCTTTCCCGTGCGGGGATGGAGGAGTCCCATGATCGAGCGGAGGGTGGTCGTCTTGCCGGCGCCGTTGGCCCCGATCAGGGTGACGACCTCGCCCTCCTCGACGGTGAGGGACACGCCCTTCAGGGCGTGGATATTGCCGTAGTAGCTGTTGATGTTCTCGAGCGACAGCAGGCTCATCGGGCCACCTCCATGGCGGCGGCCCCTGCGCCCTCTCCGCCCGCGGCGCCCCGGCCGAGGTAGGCCTCGATGACGCGGGGGTTCCTGGCTATCTCCGCGGGTACGCCCTCCGCGATCTTCTCTCCGTAGTCCATCACGCTGATGCGCTCCGAGATGCTCATGACGACCTTCATGTCGTGTTCGATGAGGAGGATGGTGATGCCGAGCTCGTCGCGGAGCCGGCGGAAGAGGTGCATGGCGTCCTCGCTCTCGGAGGGGTTCATGCCCGCGGTCGGCTCGTCGAGGAGGAGGAGCTTCGGCTCGGAGGCTAGGGCGCGGGCGATCTCGACGCGGCGCTGGCCGCCGTAGGGCAGGCTCGAGGCGAGCTCGTTGCCGACGCCGCGGAGGCCGACGTATTCCATGAGCTCCTCGGCGCGCTTCTCGGCCTTCTTCTCCTGCTCGACGAAGGCGCGGGTGCGGAGCACGGCCTGGACGGCGTTCTGCTTGAGACGGGTGTAGGCGCCGACGAGGATGTTCTCCACGACCGTCATGCCGCCGAAGAGGCGGATGTTCTGGAAGGTCCTGGCCACGTGGAGGGCGGTGATCTTCTCGGGCGCCATGCCCTGGATGGGCCTGCCCTCGTAGACGATGGTCCCCTCCTCGGGCTTGTAGAGCCCGGAGATGGTGTTGAAGAAGGTCGTCTTGCCCGCGCCGTTGGGGCCGATGATCGAGTAGATCCGCCCCTTCTCCATCGTGAAGTTCATGTGGTTGACGGCCGTGAGGCCGCCGAAGCGCTTGACGACCTCGCGGGCGTCGATGATGAGGTTCGCGTCAGACATTCTTCCCCTCCCTGTCGCCCGCCGGGGAAGCGGGCTCCGCGACCTCGACCTCGGGATCCTTGGCGTGGACCTTGAGTTCGCGCTTGCGCCGCGCCGCCGGCAGGATGCCCGCGGGACGGTAGATCATCATCAGCACCAGGATGATGCCGAACACGAGGCGCTGGTACTTGGAGGGGTCCAGCTGGTTCGAGAGGTCCTTCCAGTGGAAGTTGATGATGGGGATGAAGGCGTCGCTCTGCCTGAGGGCGGCCAGCCAGAGCGAGATGCTCTGGAGGACCTGGAGGTTGAGGATGGTGACGACGACCGCGCCCACGATGACGCCCGAGATCGAACCGATGCCGCCGAGGATGACCATCGTGAGGACGTTGACCGAGGCGAGGAAGGTGAAGGACTCGGGGCTGACGAAGGTGCGGCTCGCCGCGAAGAGGACGCCCATGGCGCCCGCGAAGGAGGCTCCGACGGCGAAGGCGCCGAGCTTGAGCTTGTTGGCCGGGATGCCCATCGCGCCGGCGGCCAGCTCGTCCTCGCGGATGGCCGTCCAGGCCCGCCCGATCTTGGAGTCGTCGAGCCTGAAGGTGATCACGATGACGAGGATGACCACGAAAAGGGCGATGAGGTAGAAGAGGATGTTGTAGAACTGATTGGGCGTCACCGGCCGCCCCACCAGGGGCTCGAAGATCCGGTTGAAGAAGGCGACGACTTCCGGCGTCAGGGTGGGCCTCTGGATGGGCGTGATGCCCTGGGGTCCGTTGGTCAGGTTGAGGGGCTTGTCGAGGTTGTTGAGGAGCTGCCTCACGATCTCGCCGAAGGCCAGGGTGATGACGGCGAGGTAGTCGCCGCGGACCCTGAGGACGGGGAGGCCGAGGATGAGGCCCACGATGGCCGCCACGATGATGCCGAGGAAGATGAAGAGGTAGAACCAGTCCGGGGCCAGGAAAAAGGGTGTCCCCTGGGGCGCCGTGCCCGGGATCTCGTGGAGGAGGAAGGGCTGCTGGGAGCCGAAGAAGGCCCAGAGGTAGGCGCCGACCGCGTAGAAGGCCATGTAGCCGAAGTTGAGGAGGCCCGAGAAGCCGACGACGATATTGAGGCCGAGAGCCAGGGCCGAGAAGACGGCGATCTGGAAGATGACCTCGAGGTAGAAGATGTTCCGCGCGCCCAGGACGGGCACGAGGACGATGGCCACCAGGACCGCGAAGGCCAGCTTGGCGGGCTTCTTCATGTCGAGGAAGTAGGAGAGCGAGGCGCCCCCGACGAAAAGGAGGAAGGCGGGGATGGAGCGCGGAGAGATGTAGACGAGGATGAAGCCGAGGGTGATGAGGCCGCCGGTCAGCCAGTAGGGGACGGCGCCCTTGTTGCAGAAGGCTGCGAGCTCCCTCATGCGCTCGCGAAGTTTGGTTTTCATCGTGCCCCCTATGCCTTGTGCGAGACCTGCTCGCCGAGCAGTCCCGAGGGCCTGAAGATGATGACGATGATCAGGATGAGGAAGGCGAAGATGTCCTTGTACTCGGCCCCGAAGCGTCCCATCGTGAAGGTGCCGAGGTAGGCGCCGGCGAAGCTCTCGAGCATGCCGAGGACGATGCCGCCGAGGAGGGCGCCCGTCAGGTTGCCTATGCCTCCGAGGACGGCCGCCGTGAAGGCCTTCATGCCCGGCATGAAGCCGACGAAGGGATCGATGCGGGTGAACTTGAGGGCGTAGAGGACGCCGGCCGCGCCGCCGAGGGCGCCGCCGATCAGGAAGGTGAAGGAGATGATGCCGTTGACGCCGATGCCCATGAGGGCCGCGGTGGTCCGGTCCTGGGCCACCGAGCGGATCGCCGTGCCCACCTTCGTCGCGTTGACGATGTAGTTGAGGGCCACGAGCATGAGCACCGCCGCCACGATGACGACCACCGACTTGACCTGGATGTTCACGGGGATGGGGGCCGCGGCGGCGGGGATGGTGAAGAGGGCGATGCGGTCGTCGAAGTTGCCGAAGGTCGGGATGACCCGGTAGAACTGGCCCGTCGTGAGGCTCTCCACCAGGCGGATGACGTCCTGGAGGGCGAAGGAGATGCCGATGGCGGAGATGAGGGGCACGAGCCGGGGCGAATCGCGGAGGGGGCGGTAGGCCGTGCGCTCCATGAGCATCGCGACCGAGCCCGAGGCGATCATGGCCACCGCCAGGGCCAGGACGAGATACATGTAGGAGCCGAGGGGTCCCGCACCCGCGAGGATGCCGAGCTTGTCCATGAAGATGAGGAACTCGACGCCCACGAAGGCCCCGATCGCGAAGATCTCGGAGTGGGCGAAGTTGATGAACTCGAGGACGCCGTAGACCATCGTGTAGCCGAGGGCGATGGCCGCGTACACGAAGCCCAGGGTCATGCCGTCGATGAGCACCTGCGGCAGCTGGCCGAGGGTGTAGGCGACGATGCCCATCTTGTGGGTCTCGAGGAGGAGCTTGTCGGCTCCCGAGCCCTGGGACAGGAGGGCCAGCAGATACATGATCGCCGAGAAGAGGGCGCCCGCTCCGAGCACGAACACGGCCATCCTGCCCAGGGGCAGGAGGATCTCTCGCAGGGCTTCAGACCCCAGGATCTTGCGCATGAAGCCTCCATGACATGTAGGGCTTTTGCCGGGCGCGAGGCGCGCGGCCGATTGTTTTTTCGGTGGGACGGAACCGACCGCTTCGGGCAGGGGCCTGCTTCGGGCGCAGGCGCCTCCCCGACGCGGGCCCGGGACGGCCCATGGCCGCCCCGGACCGTCGCGATCCGGAATCGC